>OGRR01001972.1_pt1 | contig 11768 bp, 9 predicted proteins | sample 1553511 | NCBI WGS metagenome assembly OGRR01 (sample SAMEA2580040, study PRJEB22360) | human gut metagenome | biome: human gut; feature: human-associated habitat; material: faeces | place: Denmark | collected 2008/2010 | reverse complement strand
CCTCCAGCATCATTTCCGCATTTTTCAGCGGATTGTCCGGCAGGAATCCGGGAATTTCGGTGAAACCAACGCTGTCGCAGTAATGACAGGATACTTTACCGTCCTGCTTGATGGCAACGATGTCGCTGACACTCAGGGAAGGGCTGTGAAAATCCACAGGCTTTTTCAGGTTGAACTGTTCATACAGCGTTTCCAGCTGCTCCATAGTGCTGCCGGAACCGTTCAGCGGGGCGGTGTAGATTAAGTCATAATTACTTCGGTCCACGGCCAGATTGTGCGATTGCAGCCAGTCCAGATTCATAAACCGTACATTCTGCGGATCGTCCCGGCTCACCTGATAAATGGCAAAGCAGCAGCCCTCATGGGAGAGGAACGCCTGCTCCCGTTCCAGCTGCCGTTCCTGCCGTTCCAGCACCTTTTCATGGAACTGGGGGCTTTTCTCCCATTCCTCGTGTTCCACACCGAAAAGTCCGCCATGCTCCATGATTTCTTCGGTGTCAAACACCATGCTCTCCGTGTTATCTTCATGTAGGACATAGACGGTCAGACCGGCAGCGTCCAGTTCCAGCGCCCGTTCTCTGGTGACAGGCAGCATCCCATCGTAAAAGTAGCCGTATTCCTGCATATCCGAAACAGATACTTCGCTGTCGGGCATGGGGTACTCGTCCAACGCCTGCTCCTGAGTATCCGGCAGCTGGGTGGCGGCAGTTTCTGCGCTCTGCTGGCTGACCTGTTCCTGCATTTGCTGGCAGGCGGCATCCTGCAAGGTCTCAATCATGGACAGCGGGGCATCCTGAATCGACGGATTTTCCAGTTCCAGCCCCTCACAAATCTGCCGGACAGCGGCGGAACGGGACAGTTCCGGGGTATCCAGCTGGCCGCCGTCCAGTTCTTTCATAGTCTCTTTGTCATAGAGGGTATAGTCCCAGCCGGTATCGCACGACTGAATATGCAGATAGGTGGCATCGTCCAGAAGAAACAGGGCTTCCTGCGGTATATCCGCCTGTTCCTGCTCCTGTTTGGCGGTCAGGTCAATGCCGCGCTCCTTACAGATTTCCTTGTAGTGGCGTTCGATGTTGTTAATCAGCTCACAGGAAGTCTTATTGATGGTCTCCAGACTGGCCCGTAATTCTTTCAGCTCCTTGCCCTTGGACCAGGAAGCGATGTAACCGAAGCTGTTTTCCCCGGTCTGGATACCAAAATACTGGCAGACTGCATAGGAAATGCTTTCTGCTTCGACTTCTTCTGTGCGACGGTCCTTTTTCTGTTCCTGCAAAAACTGCGAGAGGGTAAGCATACCGCCGTTAAAATTCAGTCCGGTCTCATCTGTAAAATACAGCCTGCCTTCTTCTGAAAACTCTAACGGAGCAGTCAAAATAACAGAACCAGCGTGATTCACCATCACTCTTTCCTCAACACAAATTGGGGAACCGGGGTCGTCATCCGAACCGCGCAGGTCATAGCAATAAACGCCTTCGGGCAGATCATCACGGGAAATACGCCCGTTGGAAAACAGGGCGGGTTTCTCAAATAACTCTACTTCCTGATATTGTTCGTCATTGTCAATCTGAATTTTTTTCTGATTATGGAGCTTGCTGTGTGCAATTTCATGGACAGTGGCAGAAACGGTCTGCACCTCGCTCATGCCTTCCCGGATGGCGATGCGCTGCTGGTCGGGGGAAAAATAGCCGTCCGTGTTGGCGGCCATCGGCTCAAACTCGATGGGAACCGGGGCAGAGCGCCGCAGGGCTTCCAGAAACGCTTCATAGTGCGGCACAGTCCCCGAAAGGCTGGAGGACAGCTCTGGCAGGGGCTTGCCATCGGTCTGGCTCACATCAAACACCTTGACCGGGCGAAACATGGGGATTTCAATTTCCTTTTCCTCCATGACCGCCTTACCGTCTGCATCCAAAATGGGGGCATGGGTGTCCGGGTCGCGCTTCATTTCCTCGATTTTCTTTTTGTAGGGCGTGGGGGCGATGATGGTGATGCCATGCTCGCCCTTTTTCACATGGCGCGCAAACTGGTTTTTCCACTTGTTGAATCCAGCCACCAGCGTAGCTTCCGGCTTCTGCATATAGATGAGCATGGTGTTGTTCACCGAATAACGGTGGAACTTGGACATGACGGACAGATAGCGCATATACTTTTCGCTCTCGAACAGCTCCTTGATACCCTGTTCGATACCCGCCGTGATTTCCTGCAACCGTTCCCGGTTGGTGGGCTTATCAGCCATGATGTTCACTCTCCTCTCTAAATTGGCGATTGTTGATTGATGTTCAGCGATCCATAGCTTTTGTTCCTCCGGGCTGTCCTCCAGAAAAGAATCCAGCAGATAGCCGATATAATCCTTTTGCTGCACCGCCTCTAAAAAACGGGGGTGCATGGGTTCCTCCGGTGTTTTGGGTGTGTAGCCCGCTTCCCACTTGCGGAGAAGATGGAAGTAGTCCGCCAGAACCCGAAAGGCATGGTCCCGGTTCTCCTGAAACTTCTGCGCCTCGGTTTTCAGGCGAACATAGTTCCTCCGGGGCGGAGCCTGACTGTCATAGATAAGGCCAAAATCCTGCGCCAGCTTCTCGGCGGCTTCTTTGGGGGACAGGTTGTAGAGCCGGGCGGTCAGGTCTATCACATCGCCGGTGGCTCCGCAACCGAAACAGTAGAAATATTCTTCGTTCAGCTTCATGCTGGGATTTTTGTCATCGTGAAAAGGACAGCAGGCCATGCCGCCCCTTTTGACCTCAATCCCATATCGTTCTGCGGCTTCCCGGACGGTGACAGACTGCTTGACCGTCTCAAATACATTTGCGCCCATCGTCAATCAGCTTTCGGTTTGGGGATGGGCGGCCTGTACCCGGCAACCTTGGCCCGTTCACTGGCAGCCTTGCGGCGCTCGGCGCTGTATGGCTCCCTGACTGATACACACCGCTTGGGGACGGTAAAGTTATGGGCGTCCTTTCGGGTGATCTGGTCGGGGTGCTTTTTTGCCAGCAGATCCAGCTTCTCCATCAGACGGGGATCATGGGTATAGATCTCAGCCATTGGGTCTGCCTGGTTATAAAGGAGAATGGTTTCCCGTTCCGCTAAAGAGAGCTTCATCGGCTGCCTCCTTTCTGCCGGTCAAATTCCAGCTTGAAGTTGGCGTACCGCCCATCGTCCTCCAGAACCACCGTAGCGTCATAGGTCTTGCCGGTCTTTTCGGAATAGCAGCCGGTGATCCTTGCCCGGCCATCCTTGAGCAGTGCCGTTACCAGCGCCTTGGTAGGCTGCTTTTTCTTCATGGCCCACCATTTACTGTTTTTCCAGATGGCAAATTTGCAGGATTCTGTCTGGCAGAAGAACCCTTTTTGCAGTTCCGCCACATCACCGCCGCAGCGGGGGCATTTGCCCACCACTTCGCGTGGCGGCGTGAACAGGTACTCAGTCCCCTTGATGACCTGATAGGTTCCCACCAATTCCCGGAGCATGGCGCAGATCCCACCCATGAAGTCCTCCGAGGACAGCTCGCCGCGCTCGATCTCGCTTAAACGGTGTTCCCATTCAGCGGTCAGCAGGGGCGATTGCAGCTGTTCCGGCAGCACGGTGATAAGGGACACCGCATCTTTGGATGGCATGAGCTGCACAGCTTTCCTGCTCTTTTTTCGCTCCAAAAAGCCGGTGGAAACCAGCTTTTCCAAAATCCCGGCGCGGGTGGCCGGGGTTCCCAGACCTTTTCTCTCGGCATCCTCCGGCATATTTTCCTTCCCGGCAGTTTCCATCGCAGAAAGCAGCGTATCCTCGGTGAAATGTTTGGGCGGGCTGGTTTTGCCCTCCTTGACGGCAGCGCCGGAAAGGGGCAGCGTCTGACCTTCGGTTAATTCAGGCAGAGCCTTGTCCTCAGCTTCCGGCTCCGCATTTTTCAGCGCAGAACGGTAGGCAGTGTCCAGCGCCCGCCAGCCGGGGCGTTTCACCGTTTTGCCCTTGGCGGTAAACTCCGCTCCGGCGCACTCGACAACAACGGCGGTTTCCGCAAAGGTATAGGGCTGGGCCACAGCGCACAGCAGCCGCAGGGACACCAGCTCCAGCACCGCCTTTTCGCCCACCGGCAGGCCGGACAGGTCAGCGTTTTGGAGATTGCGGGTAGGGATCACTGCATGGTGGTCGGTCACTTTTTTGTCGTTGATAACCTGAGCCGCATCACAGGAAATGGCGATCCCTTTGCGAAACGGCATGGCATTGGCAACCAGATTGACCAGCACCGGCAATCCCTCCGCCATATCCGAAGTCAGATAGCGGCTGTCCGTGCGGGGATAGGTGCAGAGCTTCTTTTCGTACAGATTTTGGAGGTAGTCCAGGGTTTGCTGGGCCGTATATCCCAACAATCGGTTGGCATCCCGTTGGAGGGTAGTCAGGTCATAGAGGGAGGGCGGCTTTTCCGATTTGTCGCGGCATTCCACCTTTTTGACCGTCACATCCGCACTCTGGCAGGCGGCTTTCAGCTGCTCGGCAGCAGCCTTATCCGCCATGCGTTCCCCGGAAACGGAAAAACCGGGCAGCTCCAGGACTACCGTGTAAAATGGAACCGGCTTGAAGGTGTCGATCTCGGCTTCCCGTTGGACGATGAGCGCCAGCGTTGGGGACATGACGCGCCCGATGTTGAGGGTACGGTGGTACAGCACGGAAAACAGTCTTGTGGCGTTGATCCCCACCAGCCAGTCTGCCTTGGCGCGGCAGAGAGCAGCTTGGCGCAGACCGTCATAATCGGCACCGGGGCGCAGGTTTGCAAAGCCCTCCCGAATAGCGGAATCCTCCATCGAGGAAATCCACAGCCGCTTCATGGGTTTGCTGCATCCCGCCAGCTCATAGACGCTGCGGAAAATCAGTTCGCCCTCGCGTCCGGCATCGCAGGCGTTTACCACCTCAGTCACATCCGGGGCGTTCATCAGCTGTTTCAGCACAGCAAACTGTTTCTTCTTGTCTTTACCCACCACCATCTGCCAGTGTTCCGGCAGGATGGGCAGATCGTCATAACGCCACTTGGCGTAGTCCGGGTTATATACATCGGCATCGGCCAGCCCAGCCAGATGACCCACACACCAGCTGACCCGCCAGCCGTTTCCTTCCAGATAGCCGTCCTTGCGAGCAGTCGCGCCGATCACGGCGGACAGACTTTGGGCAACAGACGGTTTTTCAGCAATCACAAGTTTCATCATCTTCATCCTCCCATTCTTCCCGCACAGGCGTGTGCAGTTTTTTCTCAATGCTGTTTTCCTCATCCAGCAGCAGGTCATAGCCGAACCGGTAGTCGTAGCGGTACAACTTTCCCAGCAAATCGTTGATAAGGATACGGCAGGCCAGAATGACACGGGTTTTGTCCACCTGCAACAATCGGTAGCGTTGATAATTGCTGTAATATTCCTCATGGCGGCGGGTACGGCGGACGGTTTCCTCAAACAAAATATCCACCGGGTCCTGGCAGCCGTCCTCTTTTTCTCCCTCCATGCAGTTCAGAAGTTCCATCACTATAGGGAAGCTCCGTTCATCCATTGGGGCTTCTTCTGCCAGAAAGCCTACCAGTGCGGATAAGAGCAGGCGGGCGGCTGTCTGTTCCCGGTCTGTCAAAACTGCCATTGTCTGCGCAGCATCCGGCAGGAGCGTTTCTTCCACAAAATCCGCTGCGTCGCCTGAATAAAGCCGACGAATGGAATCTATGGACAGGGGAACCGCTGCGGCATCCAGGGAGAAATCAAAAGGTTCCTCCTGTGTGGGCTTTTTCCGAAATTTGCTCCACACAGTTGAGAGAATGTCGCTGCCAAAATAGACGGCGATCACCAGCAGGTCAAAAACCGCAAGCAGCTTGATAAATGTAATCAGAATACTCATTTTTTTCGTTTCCTTTCTTTGAGCCATCGTTCCATCTCACGGTGGCAGACTCCCACACAGGGCTGACCATAATTCCCGCAGCCATAACAGGGGTGGCTTTTGGGTAAAGAAGGAGGACGGGAAGTTTCCTTCCCGCCCTCCGGCCTGCGTGTCATCATGCGTTCATAGGGGCTGTCGGTGAACCGGGTCATGGGGTGTCATCCTCACTTTCTTCACCGCCGCCCCTGTCAGCGTCCAGCTCGCCCGATTCCTCGTCCTCCAGTTCCATTTCTTCCTCATCCGGCAGTTCCTCGCCGTCCTCATAGTCATAATCGTCTGGATTGCTGTTGTTTTTATGGTTGGCTTTACCCTTAATAAATTTGAAGTAGGCAAAGGCAGCGCCGCCCATCACAGCCAGCACCAGCAGCAGGACAGCCGGATTTACCCCTGCGGGTTCTTTTTTCTCTGGTTCCGTGGGTTCCTTTGGCGGTTCCGGTTCCTTGCCGGTACAGCCGGTCATGTCCGTACTGCACACCTCGCATTTGGTGTTGACTGCACCGGCTTCACATTTTTCCGTGCAGTTGCAGACAGCGGGCGTTTTCTCGGCGGATTGCCCGTCCTCCATCAGCGCCATCAGGTCAGCTTCATCCACCTGATTTAAGAAATGGACGGCGGTTTCCTTGTCCTCGTTGGCACGGTCAATGAGGATGTAGAAATAATTGCCGGATTTTGTGGTGATGGTGATGAGCTGCTTGTTGCCGCCGAAATCATCCACCAGGGCAGCATTGCCCTCCGGGGTCAGGGCAGAACTGTCCTCAGTTTCTTCCACCACATTGGTATCGTTGGTGGCATCCTCCGCCTGGGGCTGCTCCGGTCCTTGAGCAAAAGCGGTGACAGAAAAACCGCCCATCAGCACCAATGCGGCGCAGAGGGCGGAAAGGGTCTTAAAAATTCTCTTATTCTTCATGGGCGGTGTCCTCCTGTTCGTCATGGGCAGCCATACCGGGAATCCTGCCGCCGGACAGCATGGCGCTTAACTGCTCCGGGGTCATACGCATAGCGCGCACCATCTGGACGATCTCCAGATTTTCCGCTTCGGTTTTCTGCGCTTCCAGCGATTTCAGCTTTTCCTGATACTCTGCGATTTTCTCACGGGTTTTCGTAATTTCCTGGTCAATGCGTTCGATTTTCGTAGCCATAATCAATCACTCCTTATCAAAAGATTTGTCACCAGTTCATCAGACCGTAGCCCTTGATGCACTCGTAGTTCACATCGTAGCTTCTGATTTTGCAGGCATCGCCGCTGTTTCCCTCTACGGTATAGACCCGGCTGCCGTCTGTGCCGATGACGATGCCCACATGGTCGGCTCTGCCGTCCAGATCCCAATCGAAGAAGATGGCGTCGCCGGGGGCGAGGTTGTCATAGCCCCGTGCGCCCCATTGTCCATGGGACTGGAACCACGGGATGCCCTGGGACTGGCAGGCGGCAAAGCGCGGCTCGGATAATCCCATCTGCCCATAGCACCAGGACACAAAGCAGGCGCACCATTCCACACGGGAATTGAAACCGTACCAGCTCCAGTAGGGCTGACCGCCCACATTTCCCACCTGACGTTTGGCCAGTTCCACCAGCTCCGGGTTGCCGGGGCGTGTGCCGTTTACAAACTCCACACCGTCCAAACTCTCGGAATCACTGGTATTTGTGGAGCCGCCGCCGAAGATCAGCGGCTTGTTGCCAAGCGTCTGCCGGTACACCTGATACATTTCCAGCTGCTCCGGGGTCAAAAGCTCTGTGGCAAGAGAGGAGATGGGGCGGCTCTCCAGCTTGACATGAAGAATCCGGTATTCGTATTCGTGGGTGTCGCCATCCTCGTCCGTATAGGTGCGAATCTGGATTTCCTCGGTCAGTGTCAAGGTGTATTGGGCGGAAAACACGCGCTCCAGTTCGCCCTGGGCGCTGGACTGAGTGTACCCCTGCAAGACGGCGGAGAGAAACGCCGCCAGCTCATGGGGGTCATGCCCGATCATATCCAGGTCATAACGGTATTCGTCATATCCCGGATGGCTGCTTTCGATGTTGTCGATCTCGGCTTGCAGCACCGCTTCTCTGGCGGCGTAATCGGCCTCCACCGCAACAAGTTCCGGGTCATCCGACGGATAGGTAGAGCCGGAAATGGCAGAACCAATGCTCTGCGCCATCATGGAGCAGGAGGACATGGTGTTGAGCAACAGGCAGATGAGAAGAAAAATCGCACCTACAAGCAAAAAGCCTTTTTTATGGCGCATAATAAATGCTCCGGCCTGCTGTGCCTTTTCCTTGACCGTCTTGGCGGCCTTGCCGGTCTTTTTTACGGTGTTGGCGGTGTTTCCGGCGCGCTTGGCGGCGGCGTACTCCTTTTTGATGGCCTGTTTCTGCTGCCAGCGGGAAATGGGATTGCTGGCAAGCTGGGGATTTTCCCGCAAAGACTTCTGGTACAGGGCGTTTACATTGGTCTTTTCCAGCTTTTGTTCCGCCTGTGCCGCCTTGCGGTATGGTTTCAGCTTGTGACTGCGGTAGCCCTCCCGAACAAGCCTAACGCCGGTCTCTGCGGTTTCCTCAGACTTGTGGGCGCTCTCCACGCCCACATTGTCCTGTTCCGTTTCACGGATTTCCTTGTGGAGTTTTCCCAGCGCCGCATCTCCCGGAGCATCCCGGACCGCATGGGACAGCTTGGAGGGCGGTTTTTTCTTGTCCTCCAGCACCAGTTTGGTGGTCACTTTGCCGGTCTTAGGGTCCACCGTTTTTTGCCGCACCTGCTTTTTTCGGATTTTCGCCTGCGCCTTGTCTGCTTTGGCGGCGGCCCGGTCAGCCTTGCGGATGGGCTTTTCCAGCGCCGGGTCAGCGCGTTCCTCGTCTGTAAAGTGCAGGCGCGGTTCCTTACGCATACCAGCCACCCGCCATCAGGTCATCCAGCAGCACACAGGTTTCCGCATATACCGGAATCTGAATGGTTTCTGCCGGAAAGACCGTTGTGGACAGGAAAAGCGCCATCAGGGTTCCTCTTGCCATGTCCCGATCCTGAATCGGGCTGCCCATAAACAGCTTGGGAACATCCGGTATGCCCTCTGTCCAGATATGGTGAATCCGGGTAAATCCGGCATAGCCCTTGGGTGTGAGACTTTTTGCTGTCTTTTCCTGCTCATAGCAGTAATGGACGGCGGCGCGAAGCAGTTCCACCATCTGCTCACATCCGCTGACGGCGGCCAGAAGCAGACCTGCGCCTTTTTCAATTTCTTTCTTTGTCATGCTGTTCATCCTCCTTTTTTAAGTCCAACGGTTTGGTGGTCATGATACGGTACAGTTCCGTATTCTTGGGGAAGTGGTCCACGAAAGGCAGGATGGTGGAGCCGTAGAACAGCAGTCCTTCACCCTCGCCGGAGTGGGTCACATAGGAAAGCTGGTGCGGGGAAATGCCCAGCTGTTTGGCAAGAATCTGCCGGTCTCCGCCCGCCTGGTTGAGCATATACACGAAGTCGGAGTTTTCAAAGATGTTCTCCACCTCGCGGCTGCTCAAAAGGTCTTTGACATTCTGCGTGATACCGGTCGGAATGCCGCCCCATTTACGGAATCGCTTCCAGATTTCCACCGTATAAGCGGCGGTCTGTTCCTCTTTCAGCAGCAGGTGCATCTCGTCGATGTAGTAACGGGTGGACTTATGGGCGGCGCGGTTGATGGTAACGCGGTTCCACACCTGATCCTGCACCACCAGCATCCCGATTTTCTTCAGCTGCTTGCCCAGTTCCTTGATGTCATAGCAGACAATGCGGTTGTTGATGTCCACATTGCTCTGGTGGTTGAACACATTGAGGGAGCCGGTTACATAGATTTCCAGCGCTGTGGCGATGTACTGCGCTTCCTTTTCGTCCTGCGCCCGCAAGAGGTTATACAAATCCTCCAGAATGGGCATATTCTCCGGGCGCGGGTCGTTCAGATAGTCCTGATAGACCAGCCGCACACAGCGGTCGATGATGGTTTTCTGCACCGGCTGCAAGCCCTCCTTGCCGCCCACAATCAGCTCGCACAAGCTGAGAATAAAGTCGGACTTGAGGGACAGCGGGCTTTCATCGTCCGAATAGTCCAGGTTCAAATCCATGGGGTTGATGTAGTTGGTGGAAGTGGGCGAAATCTTGATGACCTGTCCATGCAGACGCTCCACCAGAGGTGCGTACTCCGCTTCCGGGTCACAGATGATGACATCATCCGAAGTGAGCAGGAAACTGTTAGCGATCTCTCGCTTGGCGCTGAAGGACTTGCCGGAACCCGGCGTACCGAGAATCAGACCATTGGGGTTTTTCAGCAGCTTGCGGTCCACCATGATGAGGTTGTTGGACAGAGCATTGATGCCATAGTACAGAGCTTCTTTCCCGTTCTGGAACAGTTCCTGCGTAGTGAAGGGCACAAAGATAGCTGTGGAACTGGTGGTCAGTCCTCGCTGGATCTCAATCTGGTTGATACCCAGGGGCAGGCAGCTCATCAGCCCTTCCTCCTGTTGGAAGTCCAGCCTTGTCAGCTGGCAGTTGTATTTCTGTGCGATACTGGATGCCTGGAACACATTGTTGTCCAGATGGCGGGGGTTATCCGCCGTGTTCAGCAACAGAAATGTCACAAGGAACATTCGCTCGTTGCGGCTCTGCAAATCCTGCAAGAGCTTTTTGGCCTCAACACCATAAGTGGCAAGGTCGGAAGGGATGATGTCCATGTCGTATCCTGCTCTGACCGCCTTTTTCTGTTCCTCGATTTTGGATTTATCCAGATCGGTGATTTTCCGCTTGACCGTCTTGATGGCCTTGATCTGATCCACCGACTGGATATGTAGGCTGACGATCAGCGAACTTTCCATGTCCAGAAAATCAGCCAGCATCCGGTCATTCAACTCCGGCGCTAAAATCTGTAAAAAAGAAACCGCCCCATATTTCTTGCCCATGCGGAACTGCCTGCCGGTGCGGAACTCAAAGGAGCTGGGGGCAATAAAGTCTTTGGTGGACAGACCGCTGGTGGGGAGCCAGTCCCACTCAAACCGGAACGGCAGCTGCTCATCCATGTGGAAGATACTATGCAGCTGGGCAAGCCGCGCTTTGCCGTCCAGTGTTTCCGCCGCTACGCCCAGCCGCTTGAAGTTATTGAGAATGTCGGTCTCAATGCGCTCCAAACGGGGCTTGGCCGCCTTGATGCTGTCCGCGTCAATGCCAAAGGTGAGATACTTGGTTTTGATAAGGCCGTTGTTGCCCTTTGCCAGCTGGTTTTGCAGCATGGTGGTGTACTCCACCCGGATGCTGTCAAAATCGTCCCTTTGAAGGGGGATGTTGATGGCGCGGGCAAAGGTTTCCTCCGATGCGGCAAGGTTCAAAAAAGACAGCTCAAACTGAATCGAGCTGTCGAAGTAGTTGAGGAAATCGCACCAGCCCTCGAAGATCGCGGTTTTATCCTCGTTCTGTGAAAGCTGATAGTTGATGTCCTGAAATTGAATGGTTTTTGTGTAGTGACCGTCTGATACCCGGCAGATACCATCCGGCCACATCCGTTCATAAGGGATACTGTCCTGCGCGGATTTTTCCTTTTTGTCCGTGCGGTTGGCGCGGGCAATGGCAGCTTCAATCTGCTTTCTGTCGGCGCGGGACAGCTTTTTCTTTGTTTTGACCGGCTGCACAGCTTTTTCCTCGTTTTTTCCGAACAGCTGGTGCAGCCAGTTTTTGATTGCCGTAAACAATGTGTGACACCTCCTCGTCGAGATTTGCCTGCCGCTGCAACACGGCATAGAAGTTATTGGTGCGGTAGGGGCGCTGCCTGGGGCGGATCACCGTGATGCGAATGATATTGCCCACGATCTTTTCCAACGGCTGTCCATGCTTTTCGTACATAGCCAGCATAAAGAAGGGCAGCATAACCAGCA
>OGRR01001962.1_pt1 | contig 11824 bp, 12 predicted proteins | sample 1553511 | NCBI WGS metagenome assembly OGRR01 (sample SAMEA2580040, study PRJEB22360) | human gut metagenome | biome: human gut; feature: human-associated habitat; material: faeces | place: Denmark | collected 2008/2010 | reverse complement strand
GACTCTCGTTAGGGGGATCGTCGGCGCGCGAGGGAAAGGAGAGAAGCAGCCATTTTGGGAGGGGATGCAAGAGAAAGGTTAAGTAAGTGTCTCCGTATCCAATGGAGCAATTGTTTAACTGGCTTTAGGGCATTTAATAGCGCCTCTTTCAATCATTGCTTTGATTTCGGAGTTACTTGCTCCAAGTGAAGAGAGAACCGATATCGTCGATTCGCCAAGCAGGGCCGGCTCTACTGCGTCGTGCAAGTCAGACTTCATAGATCCGATAATATGGGGTGTGTTGGTTTGCAGTGCTTCGCCGAAGCGCGGGAAATCAACAAAGCCAATCATGTGAGGATCTGTTTCTGCGGCTAGCCCGATTGCTTCTGTCTTGGTTAGACAGGGGGCAATTGCGTAAGTTTTATCCTTGAGCCATTCCTGCCATTCTTCGTAGGTCATTGAGGCGGCAAAGTCCACAACTGCTTGGTATGCTTCGGGATTTTGCTGCGGCGTATCTTTGAGCATGTCGTACAGGTCCGGGCGGTTGATATCGTTGCAGAAGTCGTTCCAGAACTTATTTTCATAGAGACCGAAAGAAACCATACGATTGTCTTTTGTTCGATAGACGTTGTAGCCAACCGAGGGGTATTCTCTCATCTGCGAGGTGAGATTCTTTCCGTAGAAGAACCAGCGGCTGTCGAGCATGGCGTTCCACCAGAGCAGTGAATCATACATCGAAACATCGATGTGACCGCCTCCGGCTTCATCTCTAACAAGCAGGCCAGTTAATGCTCCCTGAATTCCTACCATTGCTGCGGCGAGATCCGAGGGTTGGAGCAGGGCGACTGCGCCTTCAGTTAAATCGTAATATCCCGTTTTTGCTACGATATTGATATCGTGAAGGGCATCAAGACTGCGCGGGTCGTTTTGTCCATAAGCGGAGAACGACACATACACCAATTTTGGATTTATCTCGTGAAGAGTCTCGAAATCGATCCCGAGGCGCTTTGCAACGCCGGGTCGGTAGTTCTCAACTAATACATCGGCTTGTTTGACAAGCTCGTAGAATCGCTCGAGCACTTCCTGATCTTTAAGGTTGAAGGAAACGCTCTCTTTGTTGCGGTTCAATGCATAGTGATAATAACTTTCACCGTTGATTTTCGGCTCTTCTCCACGTACCAGGTCGCCAGTTTTGGTGTCCTCAACTTTGATCACTCGAGCTCCCAGATCCCCGAAAAAGAGACTTACGTATGCACCAAGCAGGTAGCGTGAAAGGTCTAATACTACGTAGTTTTCAAAAGGCTTTTTCATGGGGGTTCTCCTTTCTGGATGAATGAGACAGCACGAACCCAAGCACCCCTCAGTGGTGCGTAAAGCTGTTTTGGTTTGAAATGGAAGTTAAGTGACATGGATTGGTTTACTTGTTCTGCCTTTTGGCAAGACGCCTCATAAGAAACACGAGGCTGTAGCCGATCACACCGATGACAATAAGCGTTGCTGTGTCGTAGCCTGTCAGCAGTCCACCGGCCAGAATAACGAAAATGCCAGGGCTCAAAATATTGCAGAGCAGATTGAAATCGATCATTGTGCTCATCGCCTTTCGGTCCTTGCCGGGCTTTGGTTTAAGCCCGGCAAGGAATTGTGTGTAACACGGAAGTGGGTGGGGGATTGCTGCCTGGAAAGCCAGGCAGCATATTGTTGATTGCTTTAAGCTTCTGCTTTTGCTTTTGCCTCGGCTTTATGTGCTTCAGCGGTAAGCTCAGCGTCGCTCTTGAACCAGGTCTTGCGACGGGCTTTGTCGCCTGCAATCCAGGTGTAGCCGAGCAAGCCAAAGGTAATGGTCAAAACAGCGATGCCGCCGATGAAGAAGCCGTCCCAGCCGAAGTTTTCGGATACGAGGGCCCAGCCGGTTGCGCCGAGTGCTCCGATGCCGTTGAACACCATGATCATCCAAGAATAAATCTTGTCGAAATCGCGTCCGCCGAATACTTCACGAACGATGAACGGAAGCATTGCAGTCGAGCATGCATAGGCAAGTCCGTAGAACAGGCCGCCGCAGAACATAGGCCAGATGCCTGCTTCGCCAAACAGCTTGGGAAGCCACCACATCATGCACAGGCCGATTACGCCACCTGCATAGCCGATGATCTGTGCAACAAGAACGGAACGGGATTCGATGAAGCCGATCAGAACCTTGCCGCCGCCCTGGCCTGCGCTCGCAAATGCTTCGAGCGTACCGGAGAGGAGCAGCAGTGCAACAAGCGCTTGGCCTTCCCAGCCTTCATGACCGAGGAACTGAACATAGGTAGCGAAGAGCTGAGACATCGTTGTGATGGTGTTCAACAAGCCAGCGCCTAATACCAGGGTCCAGAAGAAGGGCATCTTCAGCACCTCTTTGGCGGCGAAGCCAGGTTCCTGAATTGCTTTCTTGTCTGCCTCTTCGGCAAGCTCTGCTTCCATAGCGGCTGCATCGAGAGGCATACCATAGGGGAGCGTTCCGCATTCCTGTGGGGTGCGCTTAACAAAGATGGCGATGAACGGAATAGTGCCGATTGCGATGGCTACGCCGAAGACCATGTACAGGGTCCTCCAACCTTGCAGGTCGGGACCAAGGACGAACTGACCAACGATGTTCCAAACAACGCCACCAACGCCAGTCATAGCGAATACGATGCCGGTAACGGTGCCGTAATTGGTGTGGAACCAACGGCTCAGAATACCTGCGGTCATCGTGAACTCGATGCAGACGAGGCCGAGACCAATAATGAAGCCTGCTACCCAGTAGCACCAGATTGCAGGATACACGCAGAAGCCCATGTAAGGCACAACAACCATGAGCGCTGCGACTACGCATACCGTTTTTGCGTTGAATTTGTCAAAAAGCTTTGCCATTGGTGCAGCGCCGATGCACTGGCCCAGATAAACAAAAGTGATGTAGAGCGAAACCTGCGATGTTTGCACTCCAAAGTGCTGTGATACGGGTCGATAGCACAAACCCGCTGCCGTGAACACAATGCCAACGGCGGTCAGCAGCGTCAGCGCCATAGTGACTACAACGCCGACATGCCGGACCGTAAGGCCCTGTCGGGCAATTTTTTCGGTTGCCATTTCTTCCTCCTCCTTGTGTAGCGGAATATGTCCATGGCTGAACGGGCACGAAGCCTATACGGCTCATCCCCCGATGTGCCCGCTCAGCCATTGAGACCGATGGTCTTAGTCCCTTTTCGATCGAGGCCCGTAGCTGGGTTCGAATACCGAGTCGGGTAGATCGGGACCGTGATAGCAAGCGACCGCGTCTCCATCGAGCTTCTCGATGTCCTCATCGGTGTAGCCGTATTCGCGCATTACCGATGCGGTGTCGTACCCGATTGGCCTGCTCTTGTGCAGAACGGGGTCTCCCATGCTGTCGAGTCTGATGGGCGAAGTGGGTATTACCTTTTCGCCGAAAGCGTCGTAATGCAGTTTTCTTAGAATGTCGCTGGCGTAAACTTCCTCGTCAGCCAAGATGTCGCTGGGCAGATAAAGCTTTTCATAAGGGATTTCATTCGCCTTGAAAATCGGTTCCCATTCCTCCCATGTTTTTGTGAGGAATTGATTTTCAAGAATGCGCACCACTTCGGAATTTTTTCCAGATCCGTTGTTGATTTCGGATGCTTTGTTATATCGCTCGTCTCCAACGAGGTTGTCGAGTCCGATGGTGCGCATCGTGTGGTCGTAGAAAATGTCATAGCTGCCATAGCAGATGATGAACCATACGCCATCTTTAGTTTGATAGGTGTTGTTGGTTGGGCAGGTGACGTTGTAACGAGATTTGGGCCAGCTGTCGCCGAATTGCGTAGAACCAAGCATCATCTGCATGGGCCAAAGCGAGCAGTGATGCAATGTGACGGTGACCTTGTCTCCCTCACCGGTTCTGTCTTTGCGGGCCAGTGCGGCAAGGAGCCCAGCGGTCAAAGCGAGGGAAGCGTTCCAATCGCCCATTGCCGCTGGCCAGTTGATGGGCTGATATCCTTCTCCAGCTTGGGGTAGGCAAGCGAACCAGCCGCCACGCGCAGCATAAGCAGTGGCATCGAAGCCTTTGGTGTTCTTGTCGGGTCCGAATTCTCCATACCCGCGCATCTGTCCCCACACAAGATGAGGATGCTGTTTATGCACGCTCTCCCAGTCAAGTCCGAGCTTGGTAAGTGCCTTATCGCGGAAGCTGGTGACCATGATGTCTGCATCGTCGAGCATCTTATGAAGAAGAGCAGACCCTTCATCGCTTTTCAGGTTGATGCTTACGAAGGTTTTGTTCATTGAGGCATAGTCGAAGGCGGGGTCATCGATATCCGTTTTCTGCATGCCGAAGCCTGGGCCATTGGTGCGGTATTCGTCTCCAGATGCTGGTTCGATCTTGTAAACAGTCGCTCCCATTTCGCCCAAGATCCTCGGGCACGCCGGCGCAGCGACATAGCTTGTCAGCTCAACGACCTTGATTCCTTCAAGTCCTTTCATAGGTTCCTCCTCATTCAAAAAAGCAATGCTTGAAATGCTTTGCTTGTTGTTCTGCTGTTTTGCCGTTCTTCCCCTCGGAAAGCCGCCGCCGTTTTGCTTGCACCCAGGCTGTTTCGTTTTTTGCTATGCTTCGTTTGTTTGTGTGATTGCTTCTGGGAGAATGTATGAATCTTGATCATTTGAACTATTTCAAGACCCTTGTGGAACTCAAAAGCAGATCTGCTGCCGCTGAATATTTGGCGATTACCCCTTCAACGCTGTCTCTTGCTTTAAGCAAGCTTGAGCAGGAGGTCGGTGTTCCTCTTATCGAAAAAACAAGGGGGACGGTTGAGCTCACTACCGAAGGCGAGGCTTTTTACGAATACGTGAATACCGCCTTGCGCTTTCTGAATAACGGCTTGAAATTGATTCAGGAAAAGCGGGGGGGGGTCTTCAAAGAGAGATTGTTATCGGTGCCGTTTTCTCGGTGCAGAGCAAAGATTGGTCGCGTATCATCAATCGTTTTCGGCTCCGGACTCATGGCAATGTGCTAATTCGGGTCGAGCAGCTGTCTACCCCCTTGCTTGTTAAGGGGATCAAACAGGGAACGATAGATGTTGCATTTGCGGGAACCATGGGAGAAGACCCTGAAGTCAGGTTCGATCCCTGTTGGTCGCAGGAGGCCGTGCTCGTTGTGAACAGGCTGCATCCCTTGGCTAACCGCGATGAAGTTTCGCTTAAGGACTTATCCGATCAATATCTGATCTCGTATAACCTCACTGGTCCGTTGGGGGCCGAACTCACGGAGCTTGTAAAAGACTATGAGCTGACCATTGACTGCCTCTACTCTGATGAAATTACCTTGGCGTCGATGGTTGTTGGCAACCCTGACATGATGGCTATTGCCTGCAGGTCGTGGCTCCTTGATTCGTTTGAACGTGATATCAAACTTGTGAAAATCTCGGAAGCTCCGAGAAATTTCCACCAGATGTATCTCTGCTCTAATGCTCGCGTCGAGCAGTCCAAAACGGTTTCCGAGTTTATTGATACCGCTCTCGACTACTGCTCGAATCTCGCTTAAGTGTGTATCGCTGCTTTCCGATATGGAAGTTTCAAAGGGCTATGCACCTGATGCTTTGAATGCCTTAAGTGCATAGCCCATTAATAAAACGTGTTCATCATTAAGAAAAGCGATGTGTTTTTGACGTCAAACCTCAAGTTTGAACTTCTCAAAATAGGAAGCTGATTTCTTGGATAGCCTGGTCAAATTTTGAGATTTGATGGGCGTGCAGTTTGCCCAAATGACAAGGCGAAAAGAGCAAAATCAATTTGCCTCGATCCTTCTTCGACGGCAAATCAGCCTTTTCCCTTGCCGAAAACACGCAGCATGGGCTCGTTAACCCAATTGAATCGTGCTTGTCGTATAATCCGTCACTATTGCGTACTAAAGTGCGTACTGCTGTATTTTGCAGCGGGTAAATAGGCGGCTGGGTGCGCCCAGCATGGGAAACGGAAAGCGAACGGTATGGTATCTCACGATTTCTGGGTATTGCTTGCAATGCTCCTCTATTTCATCGTGGTCGTGGTTATCGGCTTCGTGTATGCGAAGAAGTCGAATCAATCAACGGAAAACTACTTTCTAGGCGGAAGAAGACTTGGCCCATGGCTTACGGCGCTTTCCGCTGAGGCTTCGGACATGTCTGGCTGGCTGCTTATGGGCCTTCCTGGCGTTGCGTACTTTACCGGTGCGTCCGATGCGATGTGGACGGCAATCGGTTTGGCTATCGGCACTTACCTGAATTGGCTTTTCGTGTCCAAGCGCTTGCGCAAGTACTCGCAGGTTGCCAACAACTCCATTACCTTGCCTGATTACTTCTCGAATCGTTTTCACGATTCCAAGAACATCCTTATGACCATATCGGCATTGGTGATCCTTCTGTTCTTCTCTATATATGTGGGCAGTTGCTTTGTCACCTGTGGCAAGCTCTTCGCAACGCTGTTCGGCCTTGATTACGCAACCATGATGGTCCTTGGCGCAATGATCGTGTTCCTCTACACCTTTGTTGGCGGTTATCTTTCGGTTTGCACTACCGACCTTATTCAGGGGAGCATCATGATTTGCGCCTTGGTGGTTGTTCTGGTGGGCTCAATCGCATCAGCTGGCGGCATCGATAACACCATCGCATTCCTCCAGTCCATTCCCGGCTTCCTTTCGGGAACTGAGATCGCAACCCCGATCCTTGATGAGAATGGGAAGCAGGTAGTTGAAGGTGGTATGCCTTTGTTCGGCGAAGCGGGCACTTACGGTATCGTCACCATCATTTCCGGCTTGGCATGGGGCCTCGGCTACTTCGGCATGCCCCAGGTTTTGATCCGCTTCATGAGCGCGACGCATTCGAGCGAGCTTCGCAAGTCTCGTCGTATTGCTACGGTATGGGTTGTTATCTCGTTGTTCAGTGCGGTTTCTATCGGCCTTATCGGGCGAGCAGTCATTCCCACGCAGTTCTTGACCCAGGCAAGCGCTGAGAGCATTTTTATTGTGCTTTCAAACATGATCTTGCCATCGTTTATGTGTGGCTTGGTAGTGTCGGGCATCTTTGCGGCATCTATGTCCTCGTCGTCCTCGTATCTGCTCATTTCAGGTTCCGCCGTTGCCGAGAACATTTATCGAGGCCTTATAAAGAAGGATGCGACCGACGCACAGGTAATGATCGTTGCTCGTCTTACCCTTGTCGTCGTTCTGCTGTTCGGCATCGTTATTGCTCTTGACGAGAATTCATCCATCTTCCAAGTGGTCTCGTACGCGTGGGCGGGCTTTGGCGCTTCGTTCGGTCCGCTTATCATCATGAGCCTCTACTGGCGACGTACGAATCTGCAAGGCGCCCTTGCCGGCATGGTAACTGGTGCCGTAGTGGTTCTGGTATGGCATACCTTCGTCAAACCCTTGGGTGGCTTCTTCGCAGTGTATGAGCTTCTTCCCGCGTTCGTATTGAGCCTTGTTGCAATCGTTGTGGTGTCGCTGCTTACAAATCCACCCTCAAAAGAGGTTGTGGAAGAGTTCGATTCCTATCTTGAATCCGACTGCTAGATAGAAAATCTAAAAAATATTTTTTGAAAAAAGTTTTCAAGAAAACCGCCAATCGATGTTCTGATTGGCGGTTTTTCAATTGCGTAGGGATTTGGAGAATATGAGCTTGACCTGGTGTTTTAATAGATGCGAAGGGTGTTGTTGAACGAAAGTTGAAAATGGACATGCCCGGGGGCGTGTAAAGTGTTGACACGGGGTAGATACCTAGCGTATTATGACCTAGCTCGCTTGAACGGAAACAACGTTCGAACCGAGCAGCAGCTTGAAAATTGCACATGATTACAAGCGAATTCGGGAGTGTTCCAGAGCGGTCAAATGGGACGGACTGTAAATCCGTTGGCTCAGCCTTCCAAGGTTCGAATCCTTGCACTCCCACCATCTCGCCCATATAGCTCAGCAGGTAGAGCACTTCGTTGGTAACGAAGAGGTCAGCAGTTCGAGTCTGCTTGTGGGCACCATTTTGGCGGTGTAGCTCAGTTGGTTAGAGCACACGGTTCATACCCGTGGCGTCACTGGTTCGAATCCAGTCACCGCTACCAAATATTTCCGCTTACGCACGGTAAGCTTTTACTTTATCGTTTATAAATTCGCCCTCAAGGGCGAATTTGTGCATTCCCACCAATAAGGAGGAATAATGTCTAAGGAGAAGTTCGAGCGTTCTAAGCCGCATGTTAACATTGGTACGATTGGCCACGTTGACCACGGCAAGACCACGCTGACTGCTGCGATTTCCAAGACCCTGTCTATGAACGATGGTTCTCACGGTACTGCAACTGCAGACTTTACCGCATTCGAGGACATCGACAAGGCTCCTGAAGAGCGCGAGCGCGGCATTACCATTTCTATTGCTCACATTGAGTACGAAACCGACAAGCGTCACTACGCACACGTTGACTGCCCAGGCCATGCTGACTATGTAAAGAACATGATCACCGGTGCTGCTCAGATGGACGGCGCTATCCTCGTTATCGCTGCAACCGACGGCCCTATGGCTCAGACTCGTGAGCACATCCTGCTCGCTCGTCAGGTTGGCGTTCCCTACATCGTTGTTTTCCTGAACAAGTGCGACATGGTTGACGACGAAGAGCTCCTCGAGCTCGTTGAGATGGAAGTTACCGAGCTTCTCGATTCCTATGGCTTCGAAGATTGCCCGATCATTCGCGGTTCTGCTCTTAAGGCTCTTGAGGGCGAAAAGGAATGGCAGGACAAGATTTGGGAGCTCATGGACACCGTTGATGAGTACATTCCTACTCCCGAGCGTGACGTTGACAAGCCCTTCCTGATGGCTGTTGAAGACACCATGACCATTACCGGCCGTGGTACCGTTGCTACTGGTCGTGTTGAGCGCGGCGTTCTGCATGTTAACGACGAACTTGAAATCGTTGGTATCAAGCCCACCGAAAAGACCGTTTGCACCGGCATCGAAATGTTCCGCAAGCTGCTCGACGAGGCTCAGGCTGGCGACAATATCGGTTGTCTGCTCCGCGGCATCAAGCGCGAAGACATCCTTCGTGGCCAGGTACTCTGCAAGCCTGGCACGGTAACTCCTCACCAGGAGTTTGAGGGCCAGGTTTACATCCTTACCAAGGATGAAGGTGGCCGTCACACCCCGTTCTTCGATGGCTATCGTCCTCAGTTCTACTTCCGCACCACCGACATCACCGGTGTTGCACACCTCCCCGAGGGCACCGAAATGGTTATGCCTGGCGACAACGTAACCATCACGGCAGAACTGATTCACCCCGTAGCTATGGAGGAGGGCCTCCGCTTCGCTATCCGCGAAGGTGGCCGCACTGTTGGCTCCGGTCGTGTAACCAAGATCATCAAATAACAACGATCTTTGTGAATTCGGTAGGGGAGGCTGCTTGTCAGACTCCCCTCCTTATTAATCATGTGCTAATGTCAAGCAATGCTAATACGTAATTTAAAGGAGAATTGATGCGTACTTTGGTCACCCTTGCATGCACTGAATGCAAGCGTCGAAACTATACGACCAAGAAGAACAAGCAGAATAATCCCGATCGTATTGAGTTCAAGAAGTACTGCAAGTGGTGTGGTCACCATACCCTGCACAAGGAAACTCGCTAGAGATTCGGAAACTGAAATAGGCCAGTAGCTCCAATTGGTAGAGCGGCGGTCTCCAAAACCGCTTGTTGGGGGTTCGAGTCCCTCCTGGCCTGCCAGCTTGTTTAATGAGCAGCTCAATGAAGCTGCTTGTTTGGCGTATAGAGAGTAGTAATTTCCAGAGCAGGAAGTTGTATGGCAAAGAAGTCGAAAACACAGAGGGCCAAAGCATCTGCTAATCGCGCCGCAAAAAAAGAGCGTGCAAAGCAGGCTGAGGTCGCCCCGGTAGTAGAAGAGGAACCTAAGAAGCGCTTCGGTTTCGGCAAGAATTCCTCCTCTGCCAAGGATGCCAATAAGGCAGCCTCTTCGCCAAAGCAGTTCAAGAAGACTGATGCGAAGCCCAGGAAAAAACGCTTTGCTTTCCTTTCCGCTGTTCGTTCTGAGATGCGCCGTGTAACTTGGCCCACGAAACAGGATGTTCTTCAGTGGACCGGCGTTGTTGTTCTGGCTTTGCTGTTCTTTGGTGTCTTCGTCACTATCCTTGATGATTGGGTAGTAACTCCCATCCTTCTTGCGATTTCAAATCTGTCTGGTTTGGGGGCTTAATAATCCATGACGAAGAAATGGTATGTCCTTCACACGTACTCTGGCTATGAGAACAAAGTGAAGAAGAACCTCGAGACCCGAATCGAGACAATGGGTCTCGAAAACAATGTGTTCGCTATTCAGATTCCTACCGAAACGGTTACGGAGATCAAAGAAGGCGGACGCCGCGTGGAAAGCGACAAAAAGGTTTTTCCTGGATATGTCCTTGTCCGCATGGAACTCGATGATCGCAGCTGGGCTGCGGTTCGTAACACTCCCGGTGTAACGGGATTTGTGGGAAGCCAGGGAAATCCTGCTCCCCTTACTCGCGAAGAGTACAACAAGATCATGAAACGCACTTCGCATGAGGCTCCGAAGAAGATTACTTCCACGAGTCTTGAAGTTGGCCAAACCGTCAAAGTTGTTTCTGGCCCCTTGGCTGAGTTTGACGGCGTTGTTTCTGAGGTTTCACCTGAATCTGGCAAGGTAAAGGCCGCGAAACGCCAGTGGAACTTTCCTTCGATCAGGTTGCAAACATTTAATTTTGATTGCAATGCGTCTCACGCGCCCGTATGTGGACGGGGCTTCTCGTGGAGGCGCTTGTCATAAACTGGTAAGCAAGATATTTCAGTCGAAAGGATTTAACTGAAATGGCTGAGAAGAATGTAACGGGCTTTGTTAAGCTCCAGATTCCCGCTGGTGCCGCAAACCCCGCTCCTCCGGTTGGTCCTGCACTCGGTGCTCAGGGCGTAAACATCATGCAGTTCTGCCAGGCATTCAATGCTGCAACGCAGGACAAGTCCGGCACCATCATCCCTGTAGAGATCACCATCTACGAAGACAAGACGTTTGACTTCGTATGTAAGACTCCTCCGGCAGCGTTCCTGATTAAGGAGAAGCTTGGTCTTAAGAGCGCTTCTGGTATCCCGCAGCTCAAGAAGGTTGGCGAGCTTTCTCTCGATCAGCTTCGTGAGATCGCCGAGATCAAGATGCCCGACCTCAACGCTAACGATATCGAGGCTGCAATGGAGATCGTAGCTGGCACCGCTCGTTCCATGGGCGTTACCATCGAGGGCCGCGCTCCCAAAAAGGAGTACAAGGTTACCCGTCGTCTCCAGGCTCTTCTCCAGGGCGACACTCCTGCTGAATAAGCAATTTGTTTTTGCTTGAACCAAATCGCCTTTTAGGCGTGCGGTGGAAGAACCGTTAGAAGCACGGTTCGTTAAAACCACGAAAGGAATTTATTAACATGGCACTTTCTAAGAAGTACAAGGAAGCAGCATCCAGGATCAAAGCTGGCAAGTCCTATGCTCCTATCGAGGCTCTTTCCCTGGTGAAGGAAATTGCAACGGCAAACTTCGATGAAACCGTTGAGGCTCACTTCCGCCTGGGCATTGATACCCGTCAGGCTGATCAGCAGCTCCGTGGTACGGTTAGCCTGCCTAACGGCTCCGGTAAGACGGTACGCGTTGCAGTTTTCGCTGAGGGCGACGCTGCTCGTGCTGCTGAAGAAGCTGGCGCAGACATTGTTGGCTCCGATGACTTGGTTGCTGACATCCAGGCTGGCAACATCAACTTTGATGCTGCTGTAGCTACCCCCGATCAGATGGCCAAAGTTGGTCGTCTTGGTAAGGT
>OGRR01001944.1_pt1 | contig 11930 bp, 16 predicted proteins | sample 1553511 | NCBI WGS metagenome assembly OGRR01 (sample SAMEA2580040, study PRJEB22360) | human gut metagenome | biome: human gut; feature: human-associated habitat; material: faeces | place: Denmark | collected 2008/2010 | reverse complement strand
TGGCTGAAAAATATCCATGGGATAAATAAGGAGGAAGTATGGCTAAGTACAGAAAGAAACCAGTAGAAATTGAAGCATTTAAATTTTATGTAGATAATATGCCGGATTGGTTTATGGATAAAGTAAGTGATAATACTGTTAGATTGTGTAATTGTGATTATAAAAGATATTCCATAGATGAAGCATACTGTTTGATAGAAACTTTAGAGGGAACTCATAAGTGTAATGGTGGGGATTATGTTATAAAGGGAGTTAAAGGAGAATTATATCCATGTAAACCGGATATATTTGAAATGACATATGAAGAGATAAATGATAAAAATACAATAGAAATCAAAGACGGTAGAGGGAAGATTATAGCAACTATAGGGGAGCAACTAATATGAATGGGAAAACAACGGGATTATCATTGAAAGTTTCTTTTGATGCTGAAGATTTATTCTATAAAGCATGGTTTTATAAAAATTGGGCGTTGAATTGTAAAAATCAAAATACAAAGAAAAAATTAATTAAAAAAGCTTTTAAAGAACTAAATATAAGTAGAGAAGAATTTATAAGAAAAACTAAAATAAAAATAGTTAAAGGAAAATAGTGGAAATATGAAAAAATTATTTATATCACAACCAATGAGAGGATTAACTGATGAAGAAATTTTAAAGACAAGAGAAGAAATTAGATTAAAAGCAGAAAAAACAATTGGTGAACCAGTAGAATTAATTGATTCATTTATATCAGAATATCCTGGAGAAATAAATAAGCAAATTCCAGTATGGTATTTAGGTAAATCAATTCAATTTTTAAGTCAAGCTGATATCGCTTATTTTGGTGGAGATTGGAGAAATGCAAGAGGTTGCAAAATTGAACACGAAATTGCTAAAGAGTATGGAATTAATATAATAGAGGATTAAATTAAGTCTTAGAGAACTAAGGCTTTTTATTATGCCTTTAATTACTATTCAGTAGGCGTTAAAGAATGATTAGTAACTCTAAATTAACAAGAGCAACACTTGTAAAAAGCGTAGATTAGGAGGATTTTATTAAATGACTTTAAGAGAAATATTAACTAATGCTGGAATAGAGGAAAATACAATAAAAACTATTGAAACTGCTATGAAAGCTAATCAAGTTTATATCACATCAGAAGAAAATGCTGATATTAGACTAAGAAAAAATAAAGCAAAGATTGAAAAACTTGAAAGTGATTTGGATGATGCAGTTACTAAGATAGAAGGTTTTAAAGACTTAGAGAATGAAAAAGAAACATTATCTAAAGAAGTTGAAAATCTTAAAAAGGCTGCAACTGAAAAAGACTTCAATATTGCTTTGGAAAGTGCATTAAAAGAAGCAAAGGTTAAAAATAGCAAGCTAGTAAAAGCATTGCTAGATAATGAAAAGCTTACTCTTAAAGATGGAAAGCTAGAAGGTATTGAGGATCAATTAAAAACTATTAAAGAAGAGAATGACTTCTTATTTGAAAAAATACCTGGAGGAGTACCAGACTTTTCAACTGGTGGAAAAACTAATACAGAATCAAAGGAAGATAGTGTTGGTAAAAGATTAGGAAAACAACGTGCAGAACAAATAAAAGATTCTGGTATAAATAAATTTATTAAATAAATGGAGGTTTAAATTATGCGTCAATCAAGTTATACAATAGGTGCTGCTCAAAAAGAAATAAGAGCATTAGCTGGTGATCACTATGTAAGTATTAATTTAAAAGTTGCTAAAACAGATGTAACAGCATCTTTAGTAAATGGAGTACTAGAAGCAGGTACTTTAATTGCAGCTGATGGTAAGACAGTTGTTACATCTGAAAGCGCTACAACTGCTTACGGAATAGTATTCCAAGATGTTGACTTTAACAATTCTAAAGGAACAGAAGTAGTTCCAGTAATGATTCATGGATTTGTTAATTCGGCAAAAATTAAATTAGATGAAACTAATGGTGCGGTAGAAAAGAAAGCACTTAGCATGATTGCATTTTTATAGGAGGTAATAAGTAGTGAGTGAATTAAAAGATTTTATAAATTCAAAAGAAATTGCATTATATTTAAAAGAACTACCACAAGAGGATACGATAGATCAAGCATTATTCCCAACTAAGAAGCAAATGTCTACAAGTATAGAATTTGCAAAAGGTAGCAAAAAGAAGGCAGTAGTTTTAAGGCAATCTGCATTTGATACAGCTGCTAAAGTAAGAGCATTAAGTGCTGAATTAAGTGTGTTTAAGAAAGAAATGCCTTTCTTCAAAGAAGCTATAGGAATCAATGAAACAATAAGAAGAGATTTAATTAACGCAATGAATGCTAATAATCAAAATTTAGTTGATGCATTAATAGAACAAGTATTTGAAAATTATGCAGTTCTTAGAGAAGGTGCAAGAATTGCAATGAAGAGAATGAGAACTCAATTAATCCAAAATGGCGAGATTAATATAACATCTGCTGATGGTGATGTAGTTGTAGATTATGGAGTTCCTTCTAATCACAAGATCACAATTTCAACAGGAAAATGGAATACTGCAGCGGCTGATATAGTTGGAGATATAGCTAAATATCAAAAATTAATGGTTAAAGAACACTATGCTAAACCTAACATAATGTTAATGACAGAAGCTACATTTGATGCTACTTTTATGATTAATACAGCTATTAAAGGTGCTATACTAAGCGGTTATAACACTAATTTCCCTATCCTTGGTCAAAAGCATTATTTAGACTATGTTAAGGAAGTATGTGGAGTTACAATAGTATTCTTAGAAGATAGTGTTTACTATGATGAAGATGGTGGAGAACCAATTCCTTACTATGAAGATAAGAAAATTACTTTCATGAGTGGTTCTACTTTAGGAAATACAGTATATGGTGTTACACCAGAAGAGTATGACAAGACATATGGTAGCGGTAAATTAGATACTTCTATGGTTGACAATATCGCTATAACTACTATGGTTAAAGAAGATCCGGTAAGTGTTGATACAAAAGTATCTATGATAGGTATTCCATCTTTCGAAAGAGCAGACGAAGTATTATTTATAACTGCATATTAAAAATGAGGGATTTATTTCCCTCTTATTTATTATAGGAGGGTAATATGGTAAATAAATTAAAAATTCTTTTATTAGAAAGCAAATATCCATTCTTTAGTGATGAACAATTACAGATTTTCTTAGATGATAATGAAAATGATATATATAAAACTGCAAGTGACCTTTGTTATTTAAAAGCGGATGGAGATAGCAAGGTAACAGTAGGGCCTATTACTATTGAAAGTGCTGGAGCTGACTTTTGGATTAACTTAGCTGAAAAATATTCAAAAAAATCTGATGAATTAGCTAATAAAAATAGTGGTAGTCCATTGAGTGGTATATACATTAATAGGTTAAAGAGAGGATAGATATGAGTATAAATATAGAGTATATAAAAAGCAAAGTTATAGGGGCTATAGAGCAGTTACCTAGTGATGGAATAGTTGTAAGGGAAGTCTTAAATAAATTTAAAGAGAAGGAAGGATATTGTATTGTCGCTAATTTAAAAGGTGTTCTATATTCTGAGACAAATAATAAAACTGTCAATATAATATTAAATAATAATGGCGTGAATCTTAATAAAGAAAACAAGAAATACCTTATTGTTTTTGATGAAGAGGCTGAGAAACTAAAACAAACGGATCTAATATTTATAGATAATTTATGTTATAAAATAAGCGATATAGGGGAGAACCTTAAAATCTATTGTGAAATGAAATTAGAAGAATATGAAGGGTTAAATATGGATAATAATACTATTATTGAGGATGATTATATTTATGAAATAATAACCTTACCTTTAGATTTAAGATTTGGTGATTGATATGAGATTAGATTCAAGTAGTTTAATAAATGGATTGGCGGATATGCAGTTAAAGGTAGAAAGAGCAACAAACTTATATGCTGAAACTGCTGGTATGAAAATGATTAATGATGCAAAATTAAATGCTCCATGGACAGATAGAACAGGAAACTCTAGACAAACTATGGATTATAAGATAACTAAATCTGGAACAACAACTAGAATTAATCTTAGAGGTAATACACCTCAGTTTAAGTATCTAGAATTATGTCATGAGAAGAAGAATGCAATATTATGGCCTACCATTCAAAGATGGAGTGGGCAAGTATTAAGTGGGTGGAGTAAGATAATATGATTTTAAAAGTATATGAGTATTTACAAGATAATAATATAGATGTCTATTTAGTTGGTCAGTATAAAGGTGAGTGTAAATCACCTTATATTGTTTTAAAAGATGATGGAATTACTAGTTCAAATAGAAGAGTAGGAAAGGGATACATAGATATCCTTTTTTTTATTCCTGAAAATAAATTCACAAAAATTAAAGATTTTAGAAAGCAAGTAGTGGATCTATTAAAAGAATTTAAATCCATTAGATATGCAGGTAATGAAACAGGAATTGTAACAGACAATGATAAAAAAGCATTAACTTTTTCAATTATGTATGAAAAATATATGAGATTAAATTAGGAGAGTGATAAGAATGGCAATAGAAAAGTTAACAGAAAAACCTATAGTTAATATCGTTAGAGTGGAGATTGTAACAGAAGAGGATTCACCAAAAACTTATAGGTTTGATACTGCATCAGAAGCTACATATGCACCAGTAGTAAGCGAAGGTAGTGAAACTATACTTAGAGTAAAAAATTCTATATTAGCTACAAACAGAACTGAAGATATACAGTATGGCTCAGATATAAATTTAACTCAAGTAGTTATGGTTCCGGAAGTATTAGCTATTGTAGATGGAGGAAAACTTGTAACAACTGGGGAATTAGACTCACTAAAGGTAACAGGATACAATCCACCTGCTGTAGGAGCTGTAGTTAATAGAGTTAAGTTTACTACAAAAATTTATACAGAGGAAAAAGATGGAGATGGTGAAACATTAGGATATCAATGTTTTGCATTTAAAGGGTGTAAAGGAAAGCCAGTATCATTTACGTTTAAAGATGGTGAATTTATGGCACCTGCTTATACAATCTCAAGTAGAGTTAAAAAAGGTATATCACCTTATAATTTAGAGTTTTTAGAAGAATTACCGGTTTAATAGGAGGAATAAAATATGGCAGTTACAAGTATAGAGGATTTAAAAAAAATAGCAGAAGGACAAGAAGTAGAGTTAATAGGATGGGGAGAGGAACCATTTGTATGTAAATTAAAAAGACCTAGTATGTTAGGTTTAGTTGCAAATGGAGACATACCTAATCCGTTACTAAATGCAGCTTATATATTATTTAACGGTGTTAAAACCACCAAAGATGTAATTAATATGAAGGAACAAAAAGAATTACTTACGATAATGGCTAAAGCTGCTATGGTAGAGCCTACTTATGATGATTTAGAGAAAATAGGGTTAGAGTTAACAGATGCTCAATTACTTGAGATATATAATTATACTCAAATAGGTATTAAAGCACTTACATCCTTTCGTGCAAAGCGAGAAAATATTAAGAATACTAAGAATAAGCAAAAGGTATAATCAAAGGCCTAGCGAGATAATGAATATAAATGATTCGTATCTAGCTTTTATTTTTGATGAAGCTTGTGAATATATTTTGTCTATGAAAACTAAGAGAGAGGTAAAGGAGGCTGGCAAAGTCTATTTAGAAGATAGTTGGTTAAAAGAACCTAATTGGATAGATGAAGTCCCAAAAAATAAAAATATAAATAATAGTGATTTGATAAGTGAAATGAAAAAGAATCTAGAGAGATTCCAATAATCAATTGTCATTATATTTAAATATATTGTATAATACTGGTATATTTAATAGGAACAGGGGGGACAATATGAAAAAACTATTTAACTTATCATTACTTATTATTATGGCTTTATCATTAATATCTTGTAGTGAAACATCAAAAGAAGATATTAAAGAATTATATAATGATGCTTCTATCTTAGTAGATGAATTAGGAAGTACTACTGCCTTTAGTGATAAAGAAGTTTTCAGAGAGCTACAAGAAGAGAGTGAGGATTTTAAAGAGGAAGTTAATGGAATAAGAGGTCACAAAGAAATAAAAAGCAAGTTGTTGGATATTTATGATAATATAAATGAGTCTTGTAAATATTCTATTGAGATGGATATTAATTCTGAAGATGATAACTGGAATAATAGTGTAGAACATTATGAAAAGGCAAGTGATATATTAGAAGAAGTAAATAAATTATTAGAATAAGGGTCTATTAAGACTCTTTTTTTATGCCCAAATTTCAAGAAAGGAGGGAGTTAATGAGTATAAATGTAGGAAGTGCAGTAGCTTATTTAGAATTAGATTATAGTCAATATACGTCAGGATTAATGAGTGCACGACAACAATTAGATACATTTACAGATAACACTCAAGAAGCTGGTTCAAGAATCCAATCCTTAGGTGGAATGATGACAGGTATTGGTGGTGCAATAACTAAAGGATTAACAGTTCCATTAATCGGGGTTGGTACAGCTGCAGTTACAACAGCAATAGGATTCGAAGCACAGATGTCAAGAGTTAAAGCAATATCTGGAGCAACCGGCGAAGATTTTGAAAAGCTTCAAGCGCAAGCAGAGGAGCTAGGCGCAGCAACTAGTTTTAGTGCAACAGAAGCAGCAGAAGGTATGGAAAACTTAGCTTCTGCGGGATTTACTACAAATCAAATTTTATCAGCTATGCCTGGGTTACTTGACTTAGCAGCAAGTGATAATTTAGATTTAGCAACTGCAGCAGATATAGCAGCAAGCACATTAAACGGGTTCGGGTTAGAAGCAAGTCAAGCTGCACATGTAGCGGATGTTTTAGCAAGAGCAGCAGCAGACACAAATGCAGGAATTACTGACACTGGGGAAGCTATGAAATATATTGCACCGGTTGCAGCTACTATGGGACAAAGCTTAGAGGAAGTTACTGCAGCTATTGGACTAATGTCTAATGCAGGTATTAAAGGCGGTCAAGCAGGCACAACCCTAAGAACTGCATTAACCAGGTTGGCAAATCCAAGTAATGAAGCTGCTGAATTAATGGAAGAGTTAGGATTTAATGCCTATGATAGTAGCGGGAAAATGTTATCTTTAAAAGATATTGTAGGAAACCTTCAAACTTCTTTAAGTGGTTTAACAGAGGAACAACAACAACAAGCTATTGCAACTATATTTGGTCAAGAGTCTATGTCGGGAATGTTGGCTTTAATAGCAGCTGGTCCAGCAGAACTAGAAAGACTAACTAAGAGTTTTAAAAATGCTGACGGTGCAGCAAAAGACATGGCTAATACAATGATGGATAATACAAAGGGTGCTTGGGATGAATTTACTTCAGCTTTAGAAGGCGCTGGAATAGTTATTGGTAATACATTATTACCAGCAATAACAAAAGGGATTAATAAAGTTACAGATATGGTTAGTGCATTTAACAATCTAGATCCAGCAGTTCAAAAGAATATAGTTAGCATAGGTTCAACAGTTGCTGCTATAGGACCACTTATGATGGTAGGAGGAAAAGTTATAACAGGTATAGGTAAAACTATTTCATTAGTAAATAAAATTACTTCACTATCCATTGGTTTTGGGAGTGCATTATCAGCGACAATAATTCCTTTGGCAGCAGTTGGAGCAGGAGTTTATGTTTGGCATGAAGCTATGGATTTGGCTAATCAGAAAATTACAAAATCACGTGAAGAAATGTCATGGATGGAAAAGACGATAGCTGATCTAACAGGGAAAGTTACATATTCTAAAGAAGAATTAGAAGAAATGGGACTAGTTTATAAGGACTTTAATGAAAATATAAGTTCTGAATTTCAAGAATCAGTTAAGGAGATGACTTTAGATATACATGATTTTGGAATGGAGCTTAATTCTATAAATGTTGATAATGTAATGACAGATGAAGAAGTTAGCTCATTAACAAGTAGAGTTAATGACGCCTTAGAAAGTTGTAATACTGCTATTGATGATTGGAGTAATGAATTGCAAAGTGGACTTAGTGAAGCTTTTAGTGTAGATGGTGCTATAGATGAGAGTGAGAGTGCTTTGCTTGAATACTGGAATAGTAGAGGTAGTAAAGAAAAAGAAGAAGCTCAAAATCTTTATAATGAAATTAATACAATTATTGCAAATGCCAGGTCAGAAGGCAGAACTTTAAATCAAGATGAAATAACAGCTATACAAAATTATTACGCTCAAATAAAGCAAATAGAATTAGAGGCACAAGCTAATAATAATTATGAGCTAGAATATGCTCAACAAGAATTTAGAAATAGAATGTCTACTTTAGATGCAGAAAATGCTCAAAAATTATTGCAAGAAAGATATCAACAATCTCAAGAAGAACAAATAGAAATACGTTCTAAGTATGATGCTTTAATTGAAATTGCTAAAAGTGGATATGAAAGTTTATCAGAAGAAGATAAAGCTAATGTTGATGCAACAGTAGCAAGATTAGAAGCTTCTAAAAATAGTCAATTAGAGCTATCTCAAAGTTATTATGATGAAGCCTATCAATATGCTGTAGAACATAATGAAAATTTAAAAAATGCAATTAATAAATTTAATGGAGAAATACTACAACAAAAGGATATTCAATATTATCAAGAGTTAGTGCAGGCAACGGAATATTATGATGGATTAGAGAAAATAACAGAGAGTGGATATCAAAAAATGTATAATACTACTACACAGACATGGGATGATGTCTATGTAAAAATAGATGAAACTACTGGTAAATTATCAGGTATTTATAATTTGAACACTCAAAATATTGGATCAATGACAAAAAATGATGCATCAGCTTTACAAGATGAAATAGCAGAATGGCAGCAAACAGCTCAAGGGATTTTAACAAATTGTTTGATAATTGGAGATGCTTATTTAGATACTTCAGGCAATATTACTAATGCAAGTAATGAAATAATTGGTAAACTTGTAGAGGTACAAGATGAGAATGGTAATGTTGTAAGTTCAATTCAAGACGTTAATGGCAATCCAATAAAAATCGGAGAAAATACAGCAGACGTTATAAATAAGCTTAAGGAGACACGAAATCAAGTTGATGCAACGAATGGCAAAAAAGCTAATATAGATGTAACTGATAATGGTACAGCTTCGAAAGTTCAAAGAAACATTGATAATATTTCAAGTTACAAGCAGGTAATAGTAGGTGTTCAATATACTTCTTCGGGTAAGCCTTATTATAATGGTTCTACAATGTATGCAACTGGTACTGAAAATGCAATGCCTGGTATAGCAAGTGTAGCAGAATATGGACCAGAGTTAATACAATCTAGAAGTGGAGAGTTAACTTTTGCAACTACAAGGCAATTAGTAAATATGGATGGAGGAGAAACTGTTTATAATGCTAGGCAAACTAAAGAAATATTGAATTCTATGAATAAACCTAAGATAAGTAATCAAGAGTCAACTTTATTAAAAGAAATATCAATAAAACTAGATTATTTAAAAGAAATATCTAGTAAAGAGTTTAATAAAATTACTGAAAATATAATTCAACAGGTTGATGTTAATGGAGTTACTGATTTAAGAGAATTAATTGAAGAACTGACAGAGTATACAGAATTAAGAGAACTATAGGAGGTAATATGAACGAAGATTATTTTATTTTAAATAATGAGTGTAGCTTAGATGTTGGGATAGTTGTAGTTGAATTACCTTCTATAACTATTCCTAAGCAACGTATTGAGGAAGAAACAGTATTAGGTATGGATGGGGTTTTAACTATAACTGATGGAACCTACGAGCCTACAATAAAACAATGCAAAGTGTATTATACGGGAGAAAATATCGATAGTTTATGTAATTACCTTAAGGATGGACCAGTTATATTTTCTAATCTACCAGACAGATATTATAATGCAAAAATAGTAAGTGAAATTCCTATAAATTATTTATTTAAGAATAATGATTATGGTAGTTGGTATGAATTCACTATAAGTTTTAGATGTCAGCCTTTTGGATACAGTACTGATAATGAGGCTTTAATTATAACCTCAAAAGATAGTGAGGTGTACAATTATTGTTCTTATTACTCTAAGCCTGTAATTACCATTTATGGTAGTGGAGATATCAATTTATTTATAGGTAATACTCAAATAACCCTTAAAGATGTTGATGAATATATAACTATAAATACAGTTAAAATGAGGACTTATAAAGATTCAAAGAGACAAAATGATAAAAAAATTGGTGATTTTCCTAATTTAAATCCTGGATCTAATAATATAACTTGGGATGGAAATGTATCAAAGATTGAAATAATACCAAACTTTAGATATTTAGTATAGGAGGAAACAATATGATTAAGTTGTTTAAAAAAGATGAAACACAATTTACTCATGATGGAGTAGAGGTTTTAGATGATATAGTAATTTCTTCTTATACAAGTTGGATAGAAAATAGTAAATGGGTAATTGAGTCGAAATTCAAAAAAGATTTTGATAAATCAGAAACTATAGAGGAAAATATGATATTGCAAGTTCCTACAGAAAAAGGGTTGCAATTGTTTAGAATTTCAAAAGTTAACAAGAAAAATAAAAAGTATATTACGGCTTCAGGATATCATATAGGTTTTGATTTTAATGATAATTTTATACAAGATATAAACATTGTTAAATCAGGTAGATCAGCAATAAAACAAATTGAAAGTGGAACAGTTTATACAAATAAGTATAATTTAAGCTCTAATATAGATATAGTTAATACAGCTAGGATGGTTAGAAAAAATGGAATTGATGCATTATTAGGTAGTGATGATAATACATTTATGAGTCGATGGGGTGGATATCTTGTATTAGATAATTTTAATATTGCAATGAACTCTAGTGTTGGTGAGGATAGAGGAGTAGAAATACTAATAGGTAAAAATGTTATAGATTTTGATGGTACTATAAATTCAGAATCAGTAGTTACTGGAATTAATGCAATAACTTATGATGGTCTAACTTTACCTGAAGGGATTTATTACTCACCACTAGTTAATAATTATCCTCATCCCAAAATACAGGAATTTAAATTTGATAATATTAAGTATAAATATAGTGAGCATGGTAGTGAAGATGGTTATGAAACATTAGAAGAAGTGTATCAAGCTTTAAGAAAAGAATGTGATAAGCTATTCGAAGAACAAAATATAGATAAACCTACATGCAGTTTAAGACTAAGTATTGCAGAGTTGAGTAAAACGGATCAATATAAAGGTGATGAATTAAATGAAAGAATTTATCAAGGAGATATATTAACAGCAAATTTGGAGGATTATGGATTTAATGTTAAGCTGAAAATGACAGCTAATAAATATAATAATATTAAAGATAGATACGAAGATATAGATCTTGGTGATGTAAAAGGAAATGCGCTCTCAAATATTAACAAAGTCCAAAATGCAATAGATAAAGTTGTAGAACAGTTAGGTGGAAACTCATGGCAAGATATATTAGATAAGTCAATGGACGAAGCAACTCAGCTTATAGAAGCAGGTATAAAAGATAGTTATGTAGTTGCTAGAAAAAATGAAATATTAATAATGGATTCTCCACAAGTCGAAAGTTCTATTAATGTTATTAGAATGAATAAAAATGGTATTGCATTTAGTCAAAGTGGATATAATGGTCCTTATACATTAGCTATTACAATAGATGGAAAGATAAATGCAAGTGTTATAACAACTGGGGAATTAAATGCTGCATTAATAAAAACAGGAACTATTATGAGTGCTAATGGAAATTTAGCAATTAATATTGATGATGATTTCTTTGAAGTAACACATACTGAAGCTGGTACAAAAATGAAGTTTGATGCAAAAGGAATGTACTTAATAGACATTGAAAGTGGAGAAAACATTGCAGAATTTAGTAGTAAAGATTATGGAAGTGTAGTGAAAGCTGATAAGGTA
>OGRR01001931.1_pt1 | contig 11988 bp, 9 predicted proteins | sample 1553511 | NCBI WGS metagenome assembly OGRR01 (sample SAMEA2580040, study PRJEB22360) | human gut metagenome | biome: human gut; feature: human-associated habitat; material: faeces | place: Denmark | collected 2008/2010 | reverse complement strand
GGCAGCGACTTCCAGCCGCTTCTGCTCTGCCTCGGCACGCACCCGATCATTGGCTGGGGGGGTCTGCTCGCCGGCGGGGGGGGGGGGGGCGCCCGCCAAAGCCGAAGCCGACGGCCAAGCAATTGGCGGCAGTGGCATTGCTGGGCGGCGGGCCGCGCACCCTGAACGAACTGGAAGACAAGGGCATCAGCCGTGCCGTGCTGGATAACCTGTGCGCCAAAGGCGTGCTGGAATGCAGCAAGGTGAATAAATCCATCGACCTGTATTCGTCCATTCCGCTGAAAAACGAGCCGATCACCCTCACGCAGGAGCAGCAGGCGGCTTACGATGCTCTGCTGCCAAAGCTGGAAGATGATGCACCCCACTCGGCGCTGCTCTACGGCGTGACCGGCAGCGGCAAAACGCTGGTGTTTTTAAAGCTCATTGCCCGCTGTCTGGAGCAGGGCAGGCGTGCGCTGGTGCTGGTGCCGGAGATCAGCCTGACCCCGCAGATGATCCTGCGGCTCAAGAGCCAGTTTGGCCGCCGGGTGGCGGTGCAGCACTCTGCCCTCAACCACACCGAACGCCTTTTGCAGTGGCAGATGATCCAGGACGGCGGCGCAGACATCGTGGTGGGCACCCGCAGCGCCATCTTTTCGCCGCTGGAAAACATCGGGCTCATCATCATCGATGAGGAGCAGGAGCACACCTACCGCTCGGAATCCGCGCCCCGCTATTCTGCCCACGAGGTGGCCCGGCAGCGCGCGGCGGAAAACGGTGCATTGCTTCTGCTGGCAAGCGCCACCCCCAGCACCGAGAGCTTTTACGCGGCCCAGCATGGCCGCACCCAGCTGGTGCGGCTGACCCAGCGCTACGGCGGCAACCCACTGCCCACGGTGCAGATCGTGGATATGCGCGCAGAGCTGGCGGCAGGCAACCCGCGGGAGATCAGTCTTGCGCTGGAAGATGCCATCCGCCGCAATCTGGATGCAGGCAAGCAGACCATTTTGCTGCTGAACCGCCGGGGCTACCAGACTATGGCCCAGTGCGAGGACTGCCGCGAGGTGCTCAAGTGCACAAAGTGCAGCGTGCCGATGGTGTACCACAAAGCGGCGCACAAGGTATTGTGCCACTACTGCGGCAGCCAGATGGAACCGCCCACTGTCTGCCCCGCCTGCGGCGGCAAGCTGCAGTACCGGGGCTTCGGCACCCAGAAAGCCGAGGAAGAGCTGGCAAAGCTGTTCCCGGATGCGCGGGTGCTGCGCATGGATCAGGATTCCACTGCCGCAAAGGATGCCCACGAAAAGCTGCTGGCAAGGTTTGCGAACCACGAATATGACATCATGGTGGGCACCCAGATGGTGGCCAAGGGACTGGATTTTGAGGATGTGACCCTTGTGGGCGTGCTGGGCATCGACTCGCTGCTGTTTGCGCAGGGCTTCCGTGCCTACGAAAACGTGTTCAGCCTCATCACGCAGGTGGTGGGCCGCAGCGGCCGGGCCAGAGACCCGGGCTTTGCCATCATCCAGACCACCGACCCCGATAACCCGGTGCTGAACCTTGCCGCCGCGCAGGACTACGATGCCTTTTTTGAGCAGGAGATCGCCTACCGCAAGCTGGGCCTGTACCCGCCCTTCTGCGGGCTGTGCGTCATTGGCTTTGCAGGCGCAAAGGAGATCGAGGTGGCACGGGCGGCGGCGCGCTTTGCGGCCCTGCTGGGCCAGCAGGCGGCAAAACAGCCGGACCTGCCGCTGCGGGTGCTTGGCCCCACGCCCGGCAGCATTGAGAAGATCAACGACACCTACCGCTACAAACTTACCATCAAGTGCCGCAACGACCGCCGCTTCCGCGACCTCGTGCGCAGCACACTGGAAAGATACGAACAGGAAAAACTTCCGTCCAAGGCCACCGTTGCGGTGGACCTGCACTCGGACGGTGACATCTGATTTGGAGGTACCATAAATGGCTATCCGTAACATTGTAAAAGAGGGCGATCCCATCCTGAACAAGGTCTGCCGCCCCGTCACCACCTTTGATGACCGTCTGGCTACCCTGCTGGACGACATGCACGAGACCATGATCGCCGCCGACGGCGTGGGTCTGGCCGGCCCGCAGGTGGGCATGCTGCGCCGTCTGTTCGTGGTGTGGGACACCACCGACGCGCCCGAGGAGATCCCCGAAGATTACGAATATAAGTTCATCGACTTCGTCAACCCGGAAATTCTGGCTGTATCCGAGGAAGAGGAGACCGCCTACGAGGGCTGTCTGTCCTTCCCGGGCCACAACGGCGCTGTGACCCGCCCCGCCGCGGTCAAGGTGCGCGCACAGGACCGCCACGGTGAGTGGTTCGAGCTGGAAGCTGAGAATCTGCTGGGCCGCTGCATCCAGCACGAGAACGACCATCTGGACGGTATTACCATCATGCAGTCCAGCGAGTATTTCTATGAGGATACCGAAGAGGGCAAAAAAGCTGCCCGCGAAGCGAAAGGAAACAAGTAATGCGCATTTTGTTCATGGGCACGCCGGATATTGCCGCAGAGTGCCTCAAAGCCCTGTATGCCGCCGGGCATGACATCTGCGCGGTGTACACCCGGCGGGACAAGCCGGTTGGCCGCAAGCAGGTGCTTACCGCACCCCCGGTCAAGGAAGTGGCCCTTGCCCACGGCACGCCGGTGTTCCAGCCCCGCACCCTGCGGGACGGCAGCGAGGACGAGAACATCCGCGCACTGGCCCCGGAACTGATCGTGGTGGTGGCTTACGGCTGCATCCTGCCGAAGTCTGTGCTGGAAGCGCCGAAGTACGGCTGCATCAACCTGCATGTCTCCCTGCTGCCCAAGTACCGCGGCAGCGCCCCGGTGCAGTGGGCCGTGCTGAACGGCGATGCCGAGACCGGCGTTTCCATCATGCAGATGGACGAGGGCCTTGACACCGGCGATGTGCTCTGCTGCGAGAAGATCACCATTGACCCGGAGGAGACCAGCGGCCAGCTGTTTGACCGCGTGACTGCCGTGGGTGCACGGGTGCTGTGCGAGGTGGTGCCCGCCATCGCCGCCGGAACGCTGAAACCCCAGCCGCAGGATCATGAGAATGCCTGCCTTGCACCTATGCTGAACAAGGAGATGGCAGAGTTCCGCCTGACCGAATCGGCTGCCCACATCCACAACTGGGTGCGCGGCATGAACCCGTGGCCCGGTGCATGGTTCGTCACCTCCGGCGGCAAAAAGCTCAAGGTGATGGAGTGCCGTGCCGTGGAAGCTCACGGCGAAGCGCCCGGCACCGTGCTGGCCACAAAGCCGCTCACGGTGGCTTGCGGTGAGGGGGCCGTCCAGCTGCTGAATGTGGTGCCGGAAGGCAAAAAGCCCATGGACGGCACCGCCTTTGCGGCCGGTCAGCGCCTGAAAACGGGGGATATCCTCTGATGGCGGCGAATCCCCGCGCGGCGGCAGTGGCGGCACTGGTGCGGCAGGAGCAGGATGGTTTTTCCAACCTTGTTCTGGATGCCGAACTCAAGCGCCAGCAGCTGGAAGGCCGCGATAAAGCTTTTGCCAGCGCCATCTTTTACACGGTGCTGGAACACCGGGGCACGCTGGACTACATCCTGTGCCAGTTCCTGCCCAAGGGCCTTGCCAAGCTGGATGCACCGGTGCGCGAAATATTGCGCGCGGCGCTGGCGCAGGCCCGCTATATGCAGGTGCCGGTGTCCGCTGCGGTGAACGAAGCCGTCAAGCTGACCCGTGCCTTCAAAAAATCCAGCGCATCCGGTCTGGTCAACGCCGTGCTGCGCAAGGCGTGCAGCTACGACCTGAGCACCGCAAGCTTCAAAAACGAAGTGGAGCGGCTCATGGTGCTTGGCTCTGCCGGGCGGGATGTGGCGAAATTTCTGCACAAAAACTACCCGGACGAGGCACTGGATATCCTTACCTACAAGGCCGACGGCGGCATGACCAGCCTGCGGGCGAACCCGCTGAAAGGCAGTGCCGATGAGCTTTGTGCAAAGCTGCTGGCTTCCGGCGCAAAGGAAGCAAAGCGGGGCATTGTGCCCGGCAGTGTGCTGGCCCGCTTCGAGGGCAGCCCGGCGGAAAATGAGCTGTTCCGGCAGGGGTACTTCCATGTGGAAGGGCAGGCCAGCCAGCTGGCGGCGCTCTGCGTGGACGCACAGCCCGGAGAAACAGTCATCGACCTGTGCGCCGCGCCCGGCGGCAAGACCATCCTGCTGGCCGAGCAGATGCACAGCACCGGCAGGCTTTACAGCTGCGATGCCGCCGAGAACCGCGTGGGCCTGATCCGCACGGCAGTGCAGCGCATGGGCCTTGCCAATGTGGAAGCCCTGTGCAACGATGCCACAAAGGTGAACCCGGCCCTGCCGCAGGCCGACCGCATTTTAGCGGATGTGCCCTGCAGCGGCCTTGGCATTCTGGCAAAAAAGCCGGATCTGCGCTACAAAAAGCTGGAACCGGCCCGCGAAGCTGAATTATTGGCCACGCAGTCGGCCATCCTCGATACGGCGGCACAGCTGCTGAAAGCGGGCGGCAGGCTGGTGTACTCCACCTGCACCATCGACCCGGCAGAAAACCAGCAGCAGATCGCGGCATTTCTGGCCCGCCACCCGGAGTTTACGGTGGTGGAGCCTGCCGCAGCGCTGCCCGCCGGGATGACGGCAGGGGAGCACGGCGCGCTTTCGGTGCCCACCCGTACCGGCATGGACGGCTTTTTCCTGTGTGCCATGCAGAAAAACAGGGAAAAGCTGCAATGAAACAGGTGGCTTGTTCGTAAAAAACAATAGGAGAACACAATGGAACAAAAACGCTGTATCTCTTCCTTTACGCTGGCAGAGCTGACCGCTGAACTGAAAGCGATGGGTCAGCCGGGCTTCCGGGCAAAGCAGATCTTCCACTGGGTGCACCAGAAGCTGGTCACCGAGTTTTCTGCCATGACCGACCAGCCCAAGACCCTGCTGGCAAAGCTGGAAGAAAGCTTCTACATTGCCGCGCCCAAGATCGAGCGCAGGCAGGAAGCAAAGGACGGCACGGTAAAATATCTGCTGCGCATGGCAGACGGCAACTGCATCGAGACCGTCGTCATGCGCTACCACTACGGCAACACGGTGTGTGTGTCCACGCAGGTGGGCTGCCGCATGGGCTGCCGCTTCTGCGCGTCCACCCAGGCGGGCCGCGTGCGCGATCTGGAAGCAGGCGAGATCTGCTCTGAGATCTACACCGCCCAGAAGGATATCGGGGAGCGCATTTCCCACATCGTGCTCATGGGCATTGGCGAACCGCTGGATAACTTTGACGAAGTGATGAAGTTTCTGGAGAACATCACCTCGCCCGAGGGCGTGAACATCGGGATGCGCAACATCAGCCTTTCTACCTGCGGTTTGGTGCCCAAGATCGACCAGCTGGCCGAGAAAAAACTGCAGCTGACCCTCTCGGTGTCGCTGCACGCACCCAACAATGAAATTCGCAGCGGCATGATGCCGGTGAACGATGCCTATCCCGTGGAAGTGCTGATGCAGGCCGTGCGCCGCTATCAGGATACCACCGGCCGCCGTGTGAGCTTTGAATATTCCATGGTGCGCGGTGTCAATGATTCCGATGCCTGCGCCAGACAGCTGGCAAACCTGATCCGGGGCATGGGTGCCCATGTGAACCTGATCCCCATCAACCCGGTGGACGGCAGCCCGTACTCGGCCACCGATGCAGCCAACGTGCACCGCTTCCAGCAGAAGCTGGAGAGCCTTGGCGTGAACGCTACGGTGCGCCGCCGCCTTGGCAGCGAGATCAGCGCCGCATGCGGCCAGCTGCGCCGTGACGAAATGAACGGGAAAGCGTAAAGATTAAAGGGAGAAGCCTATGAAACTTGCAGGAAAAACGGATGTCGGCAGGGTCCGGCAGGATAATCAGGACGATTATCGCGCAGGAGAACTGCCCGGCGATGCCGCATGGCTGCTGGTATGCGACGGCATGGGCGGTGCACGCGGCGGCAGGGAAGCCAGCCAGAGCGCGTGCGATGTGATCGAGCGCTGCTTTCAGGAGCAGTATGCTTCCAAGTGCCTGCCCGGCGAAGAGGAGACCTTTTTGAAAAAGAGCCTGCTCAGCGCCAACCGCTTTGTGTTCCAGAAGGCCCTGCGTGAGGAATCGCTGGCGGGCATGGGCACCACGGCTGTGTGCGCACTGGTGCGCGGCGGCAAGGTGTTCCTGTGTCATGCAGGCGACTCGCGGGCGTACCTGTACCGGGACGGCAGGCTTGCCCAGCTCACCCACGACCACTCCTATGTGCAGGAGCTGGTGGACTGCGGCACCATTACCGTGGAGGAAGCCGAGCACCACCCCCAGAAGAACATCATCACCAAGGCGCTGGGCGTGGACTACCGGCTGGACTCGGAGTTCACCACCGCACCGCTGCAGAAAGGGGATATCCTGCTGCTGTGCTCGGACGGCCTGACCAATGCCGTGCCCAGAGAACAGCTGGAACAGCTGCTGCGCACCGGCGGGTTCTACGACCTGCCGGACCTTCTGATCCGCACGGCCAACGAGAACGGCGGCCCGGATAACATCACCGCGCTGCTGCTGTGTGTGGAGGAGGTGCGCTGATGGACAACCTGATCGGCAAAAAGCTGGACGGCCTGTATGAGGTGCGGGAGCTGATCGGTTCCGGCGGCATGGCAAACGTCTACAAGGCAGTCATGCTGGGGCACAACGGCCCGGTGCCTGCCGGTACCGTGGTGGCGGTAAAGGTGCTGCGGCAGGAGTATATGCACGACCCGGACCTTGTGCGCCGCTTTAAAAATGAATCCAAGGCCATCTCGCTGCTGAACCACCCCAACATCGTAAAAGTGTACGATGTATCGGTGAATGATGATCTGCAGTATATCGTGATGGAATATGTGGACGGCATGACATTGCGCGAGTACCTTAACCAGCGCGGCGGCAGGCTGACCAACCGGGAGACCGTGCACTTCATCTCCCAGATCTTAAAGGCGCTGGAACACGCCCATGCCAACGGTGTGGTGCACCGGGACATCAAGCCCCAGAACATCATGCTTCTGGACAATGGTCAGCTGCGCATGATGGATTTTGGCATCGCGCGGATTTCCCGAGCCGAGAATCAGCTGCTGAGCGGCAAGGCCATGGGCAGCGTGCACTATATCAGCCCGGAGCAGGCCAAGGGCGATGAGACCGACTGCACCAGCGATATCTACTCGGTGGGCGTGATGATGTACGAGATGCTCAGCGGTCATCTGCCCTTTGATGCAGACGACATGGTGGAAGTTGCCATCAAGCAGATCTCCGATCAGCCGAAGTCTTTGCACGAGATCGCGCCGGAGGTGCCGAATGCACTGGTGGAGATCACCGAAAAGGCCATGGCAAAGCTGCCGCAGAACCGCTACGCATCCGCCCGCGAAATGCTGGATGCGCTGGACACCTACGTGCACAACCCCTCCGTGATGTTCGAGTACAAGTATATTACAGAAGATGCTCCCGAAAAGGTGGTGAAACGTACCATGAACCAGAACCGTGCAAACCGTCAGGCCGAAAAGCCTGCGCCTCGCGGCAAAAAGGCCGCACCGCGCAAGAAAAAGCGCACCATCTTCCTGCCGGCACTGTTCGGCGTTACCATTGCATTTGCACTGGCGTGCCTTGCGCTGTGCTGGATGATCCTGAACGATTCCTCCAACCTGATGAACAACAAGGCCGATATCACGCTGGGCGATTATATCGGCATGACGCAGGACGAGGCTGCTGCCACCGAGCAGGTGGTCTCCGGCCAGATCAGCGTTACCTGGGAGCAGGAGTACAACAGTAACTATGCGGCGGGCTATATCTATAAGCAGTCGCCGGTGTCCGGCCGCACGGTGCGCGAGGGCCAGAATGTGACCCTGACTGTGAGCCTTGGCACCCAGTACGTTACCGTGCCGGACCTGACCAACTATGTGCAGGCCGATGCAGAGCAGCAGCTCAAGGAGCTGGGTGTCTCGGTGCTGGTAACGCAGGCTGTGGATACCTCTGTGGCATCCGGCGCGGTGATCCGCACCGACCCGGCGGCGGGCAGTCAGGTGGCTGCAGGCAGCACTGTGGTGATGTATATCAGCCGCCCGCAGGTGGCAACCACCACCAAGGTGCCCTCGCTGACCGGCATGAGCACCGCTGATGCCCGCACCCTGCTGGTGCAGAACCATCTGGGCCTTGGCAGCCAGACCGAGCAGTACAGCGACCAGCCGGTGGGTACTGTCATCAGTCAGAACCCGGCGGCAGGCTCTACCACAAAGCTGAACGGCCGCGTGAACATTGTGGTAAGCGCCGGGCCGGAGCCTGCACCGGAACCGGAAGCACCCAGCGACAGCACCACCGGCGGCGACTGGTGGAGCGGCCTGTTTGGCAGCAGCTCCTCTTCTTCCAGCACCGAGACCGGCACCGAACAGGGCACAGCGGGCAGCGGCGACTCTTCGCAGAAACCGCTGACCGACTGGTGGTCCTCGCTGCTGAGCTGACGGAGGCGTGCATGAAGGGATATATCACAAAGGGCATCGGCGGCTTTTACTATGTAAAAACGCCGGAGGGCATTGTGGAGTGCAAGCCCCGCGGAATTTTCCGCAAACAGAAGATCACGCCGGTGGCGGGCGATGAGGTGACGCTGGAGACCGAGAACGGTGCAGCCGTCATTGCCGAGATCGCACCGCGCAAAAATGTGTTCGTGCGGCCTCCGATGGCAAATCTGGATGTGCTGTTCCTTGTGGCCAGCACCACCCAGCCCACGCCCAGCACGCTGGTGCTGGATAAGCTTGCCGCCATTGCGGTGGACAAGGGCGTGCAGCCGGTGATCGTGTGCACCAAGGGCGACTTGGCCGAGGCGGAATTCCTGCGTAAGGCCTACGAAAGATCGACCCTGCCGTTCATCCGCATCGATTACAAGACCGGCGGCGGGCTGGACGAGGTGAAGCAGTGGATCAGCGGCAGGCTGTGTGCGTTCTGCGGCAACTCCGGCGTGGGAAAATCCACCCTTTTGAACCATCTGCTGCCGGAAGCAGAGCGCGAGACCAGTGCCATCAGCCAGAAGCTGGGCCGCGGCCGCCACACCACCCGTGAGGTGACGATCTTTGAAGCCTTTGGCGGGCGCATTGCGGATACGCCGGGCTTTGCCAGTCTGGAAGCGAACCGCGCCGGATTCATCCCCAAGGAAAATCTGGAGCATGCGTTCCCGGAGTTCGGGCCTTATCTGGGCCAGTGCCAGTTCACCGGCTGCTCCCACCGCAGCGAAAAAGGCTGTGCCGTGCGCGCCGCACTGGCCGAGGGCAGGCTCTCCCAGACCCGGTACGACAGCTACTGCGCCATGTACGAGGAAGTCAAGGACGTGAAGGATTGGCAGCGCCCGAAAGTATAAAGGATAAGGAAGAGATTCATGTCACGCTGTGTGATCATTTCGGCCTGCCCGGTTTCTCCGGAGCTGGCAGAGGCCCTGCGGCCGGACGACTTTATCATTGCCTGTGATGCAGGCTACCGCAACTGCGCACCTCTGGGGCGTAGACCCAACATCATCGTGGGCGACTTTGACACCGCCCCCTGCCCGGAACAGCAGGACGACGATATCATCGTGCTGCCCCATGTGAAGGACGATACCGACACCGAGTATGCCGCAAAGCTGGTCTCGGAAAAGGGCTTTGACGAGGTGCTGCTGCTGGGCGGCCTTGGCGGCAGACGGGTGGAGCACACCCTTGCAAACCTGTGCACCGGCCTTGGGCTGGAACAGCGCGGTGTGCGCACCACCCTGCTGGATGAGCGCAGCCGCATCACCTACGTGATGCCCGGCGAGACCCGCCGCTACCCGAAGGAGAAGTACTTCTTCTTCTCGGCCTTCCCGATGGAGGGCAGGGCGCAGGGCGTGTGCGAACGCGGCTCCTACTATGAGCTGACCGATGCGGAGCTGACCGCCAGCTACCCGCTGGGTGTCAGCAACGAGTACGCTGCCGGGTCGGACTGCATCACCATCTCCACCCGCAGCGGTGCGCTGGTGGTGGTGGAGACCATCGCAGACTGAGCGCTGCTGCCCTTGCCGGAACGTTCCGGCCCCTGCCTGCATAGGATGGGCCAGAAAACGGAAAGGCGGGGAGCATATGCAGGTAGTTGTGATCCGAAGCCCCAAGGCGCTGCGCGGCATTCTGCGCAGACTGTTCGGCATTCAAAAACAGTAAAAAAGATCCCCTCGCTGCTGGTCGGCGGGGGGATCTTGCTTCATAATACTCCTTTTTATTGCGTCAGGGCGTTGTAACAGACATCGAACGCCTGCATAAAATCAGTGATCTCCTGTTCCGTGGTCAGGTGGCTCAGGCTGATGCGCCACGAGGACAGCGCGTTGCGCCGGTCATGGCTCACGGCAAACACGGCGCGGGAGGGCAGGCCGTCCGAAGAGCAGGCCGATTTGACCGAGACGCATACGCCCCTGGCATCCAGCTCCCGCTGGAACACGGTGCCCTTCACGTTCTGTACGCTCAGGTTTAAAATCTGCGGCACGGCGGTGTCCGGGCTGTTGATGCGCACCTTGGGGTATTGGGCAAGCCCGGTGCGCAGGCGGGCGTTCAGGGCGCGGATGTGCTCCACCCGGGCGGGCAGCTCGCTCACTGCCTTCTCCAGCGCCAGCGCCAGCGAACAGGCCAGCGCCACGGTGGGGGTGCCGCTGCGGTAGAGGGTGGTGCTCTCGCCGCCATGGATGAGCGGCTCCAGCGCAAGGCCGCGCCGCTTGACCAGCACACCGATGCCGTTCAGCCCGTAGAACTTGTGGGCGGTCAGGCTTATGGTGTCGATGCCTTCAAGGCTGACCGGCAGCTTGCCCACGGCCTGTGTGGCATCCACATGGAAGTGGCAGTGGGGGCAGGCCTTCAACATTTCCGCGATCTCGGCCACCGGCTGCACCACGCCCAGCTCACTGTCCACGGCAGTGACGGCCACCAGAATGGTGTCCGGGCGCAGCAGTTCTTTCAGGTGGGCAAGGTCCACCGTGCCGTCCTGCCGGATGTCCACAAGGTCGATCTCGTATCCCTGCTCCTGCAGGGCGGTCAGGCTGCCGCTCACCGAGGAGTGCTCCAGCGGGGTGGAAATGATGTGACTGCCATGGTGGCGCTCCAGCCGGGCGATGCTCTTGATGGCAAAGTTGTTGGCCTCGCTGGCACCGGATGTATAGATGATCTCGGCGGGCTGCACGTTCAGGCTGCGGGCAATGCTCTGGGTGGCGGCATCGATGGCAGCCTTTGCGGCAGTGCCTGCTGCGTGGCGGGAATTGGCATTGCCCGGGCAATTGCGCTCCACCTCGCAAAAGCGCTGTAAAACCGCTTCGTCTACCGGGGTATTGGCGGAATAATCCAGATAGATCATAAACTCTCCTGATAATTCTCTTATAATACAGATTACAATGGTAGGTTATATTATAGTGCGCTTTGGGCCGGATTGCAAGAGAAGCGGCGCAAACTTCCGGGCTGGAAATACAGGAGAATTAAGCAAAATGGTTGCACGGCGGCAAAAAGTCTGCTATAATCTCTTGAAGGACTGCCCGCTGCGGCCTTTTGCGGGGCTTTTGGCGGCGGTTTGGAAAGAGCCTGAATGAAAGGGGGAGCGCACCATGCTGCACAAGAATCATCGACTGCGCTGCATTGCACTTCTCATTTCCGGGCGGGATCATTGTTCCCAAATTTCAGGGGCATTGCCGTTTTGCTGACGGCGGTGCCTCTTTTTTTGGGGCTGCGAGTTCTGTAGGAGGCAGAAAACTTCATGAGTGAAAAGATCGATTACTCCAAAGGCATTTACGACGCGCGCCAGCTGGGCGCAGGCCGCATGTTCATTCTGGGCGTGCAGCACATGTTTGCCATGTTCGGCGCAACGGTGCTGGTGCCGCTGCTCACCGGCCTGAGCGTTTCCACCACCCTGCTGTGCGCAGGTCTGGGCACCCTGCTGTTCCACCTCATTACCAAAAAGAAGGTGCCTGCATTCCTCGGCTCCTCCTTTGCGTATCTGGGCGGCT
>OGRR01001929.1_pt1 | contig 11992 bp, 7 predicted proteins | sample 1553511 | NCBI WGS metagenome assembly OGRR01 (sample SAMEA2580040, study PRJEB22360) | human gut metagenome | biome: human gut; feature: human-associated habitat; material: faeces | place: Denmark | collected 2008/2010 | reverse complement strand
TTTACTATTATTACAATTTTATTGACTTATTTTTGTATAACATGTATATTAAAATTATAAAAACAGTAAAGGAAGTATTCATAATGACCAATAAAGAGATTCTTTCCATTTTCGTCCCTATTGTCAATTTTCTTAGTGAAATATTAGGTGAAAACACCGAAATTGTGCTACATGATGTGTCTAATCCAGAACATTCTGTTATTGCAATTCAAAACGGATTCCACTCTGGACGAACCATTGGAAGTTCGCTTACAGACTTTGCATTCCAAGTCACAAACAATCAAGCGTATACGACACAAGACTATTTGGTAAATTACACTGCAAAAGCGAGAGGAAAGGATTTCATCGCTTCTACTTTTTATATAAAAAATAATGGTGAACTAATTGGCATGCTTTGTTTAAATACAGATACTACCATTATCACAAATTTCATGAAAGCGGCTCAGCAATTTGTCGGTTGTTTACCAATGGGAGTTTCCATGACAATGGGAGAAACTATTACTGGATCTACCACTATGGTAGAAGAAAATCTAGATGTTCCAATTGTTTCTTTTGCAGAATCTATTATTTCTAAAACGATTGCTGACTCTAATATTCCGCCTGAACGCATGACCAGACAGGAAAAAATGGAAATCGTTTGGGAACTTACAAACCAAGGAATTCCGCGTATGAAAGGTGCTATCTCAGAAATTGCCAAACAATTAGAACTTTCTGAATCCACTGTGTACCGTTACATTAGTTTAAAAGAAGATTAATAATAAAAGCGATTCACTAATAGATCTAAAGCGGAAAGAATTGACAAACTTCTTTCCGCTTCAGATTCTTTTATTCTTTCTCTAGCTGTTCTCTTCGATACTGCTTCATTTCATCTGCTGGCAACTTAAAATAAGATTTCACTTGCTCATCAGTCAGTCCTTCTTCCAACCCCAACAAGATTTCATTCATCTGATCTCCATCTAATTTTGATGCATACGGAAGATTCTTCCAATCCATGATAGGATACTTTGCTTTGATCGGTGGAACTGGTGCCTTTATTTGCTTTTTCGGTATTGTTTTTCCGATTGCTTTTTCCATTCTCTGTTGGGCGGCCTGCATTACCATCAATTCTAAGACCTCTATGTCAGAATCAATCTGCAAAAAATTTTGAAACCATCTAATATCACTTTTCGTTCCCATTAATCGTATCTTTAACATCTGCTGTTTCCTTCTAACGCTGTACATGTCATTTTTCCTCCTCCTTTCGCAAGTTTTAAACAATAACAGAAAAAAGACGAACTCATTTAGCATAATGAATTCGTCTTTTAAGGTAAGGTTATTAGGTTTTCTTGTACGTCACATAGTAAATTTGGTATTATTTAGCACTGATTTCCACAGATTTTTGAACTAATTTGATGTACAAATGATGTACTAGCCCTTTTGGGGGAGGTATTTTTCACTTTTACTCCTTCTCAAAAAGTGCTTTTTTTCGTTCAATCATCTCATCGATTCTAGCGATATATTGCTTGATATCCTTGACATTCTCGCATCTTTCGATGTGATAACCGTCTGGTAGATTCCAGACACGTTTGGTGGAAGCTCCGGCCCCGCATGCCAGGATGGCCTGTTTCTCTTCCATGATCAAAATGTTATACACCCCAGCCTTGTCCTGCTCTGCATATCCAACATTCTCGAAGTTTCCGGCAATGTTCTTCTGGCGATACAGGTAATATGGCACAAGCCCCATGCGTTCTGCTGACGCTGCTGCCGCCTCGACCATCTGTGTAATCTCAGTCCCCGGGTCCATCGTTCTTCCTTCCTGACCGAACTTCGCCGCACGTTTGATCGCGAGTGCATGTACTGTCAGGCTATCTGGATGAAGCTTCTCGATCTTCTCAAGTGTATCCTGCATATCGGCCGCATCTTCTCCCGGAAGTCCGGCGATCAGATCCATATTGATATTATCGAATCCAAGCTCACGTGCGAGGTGGAAGATTTGTTCTACATCTTCTACCGTATGTTTTCTTCCGACAAGATCCAGTGTCTTCTGCTGCATTGTCTGTGGGTTGACGGAAATGCGGGTTACAGGATATTTGCGGATCACTTCAAGTTTTTTTCGTGTGATACTATCTGGTCTTCCGGCTTCAACTGTAAACTCAAGCACATGCTCCAGGTCAAAATTCTCCCGGATTGTTCCAAGCAGACGGTCAAGCTGATCTGCCTCGAGTGTTGTCGGTGTTCCGCCGCCGATATATACGGTATCCAGCGTCTTTCCCTGCATCAGCTTTGCCGTAGCCTTCAATTCTTTGATCATTGCGTCAAGGTAACGATCTACCTGATCTTTCCACTCAGCGATTGGTGAAGAGCTGAATGAGCAGTAGGAGCAGATGCTTGGACAGAATGGAATTCCTGCATACAGGCTATAGCCATTTTTACAGTCCAACTGATCAAGAAGCGCCTTTTCACGGCATGCAATCTCATACGCAATCTGTGCTTTTTTATCGCCAACACAATATTGTTCTTTTAGAAATCCAAAGATTTCTTCTTTTGTCATTCCCTGCTCGATTTTCTGCATTACAAGCTTTGTCGGACGGACTCCTGTCAGCATTCCCCAGGCAAGTTCCTGTCCTGTCTGCTTTGAGAGAAACTGATAGACTTTCTTCGTTACATCGCGTTTCTCTTCCTGCACATCTTCTGTCTGCACGCATTCTTCCGGTGCAAGGGAAAAGCAAGTCCCTTCTGGCAAATGTATCTTCACCAGTGGTTCTTGCTTCTCATCTACTGTCTGCACGATATCCTCTTTTGGATAAAATGCTTTTGTGACATGGTATACGTTATAAGTAAATTTGTTCTTCTTACTTTCTATCTTTATCATATGAATGGATTATGCTCCTTCTCAAACTGAACTGATGTCTCTTCCATATGTCCCGGATAGATCTTTGTATCATCCGGAAGTGTCATGATCTTCTCTTGTACAGAGCGGACCAGCTGGCTGCTGCTTCCTGTCGGTAGGTCTGTTCTTCCGATGGAAGCACAGAACAGCGTATCTCCACTGAACAATCTATGTTCTTTTGGTAGGTAATAGCAGCATCCTCCTACTGTATGTCCCGGTGTATGAAGTACATCAACTTCAATTCCTGCGCATTCGATCACCTGACCGTCTCTTACAGGCTGTGCTCCGTGGAATGCGTATTTCGGTCCGTACATACAAGAAACATTCAGTCGGTCATCCTCGATCACCGGAAGTTCGTCTTCGCCTGCGTAAACCGGCACAGGAAAGGCTTTAAGGAAATCATCAATTCCCATAATGTGGTCGAAATGCCCATGTGTCAGAAACAATGCTTTCATTTCTAGTCCATTGTTCTTGATATAATTGACATATTCCTGCGGACATTCTGCCATATCCACTGCAAAACATTCCTTTGTCTCTTCATTGGTTACGATGTAGCAATTTGTTTCTATAGAGCCAAGTACAATATTTTCAACCTTCATTCCTTTTCCTCCATCAGCCTGTTGTTCTCTCAATATCAATTACATTTTCAATCTGTCTGAGCTTTCCGATCACACGATTCAATTCTTCTCTTCCGTGTACAACAAATCCCATCTCCATTGTCGCCGTACCCTTCTTGCTCGTCCGGGTATTCATAGACTTCACGTCAATCTTCTCTTCAGTAAATACCTTTGATACATCCAGCAAAAGTCCTCTTCTGTCGTCTGCAAATATCTTCAGTTCTGCAAGATACTGACCGCCTTCTTCGAGATCATTATCCTCCCATTCTGCTGTGATCAGACGGGATCTCTCCACATCAGAAAGATTGATGATATTGATACAATCTGTTCTGTGGATCGACATTCCGCGCCCTCTTGTTACAAAACCGACAATCTCATCTCCCGGCACCGGATTACAGCACTTTGAGAAGCGTACTGCCATATCATTGATTCCCTTAACTACGATTCCGCTCTTTGATTTGGCAATGTGTACTCTCTGTTTATTCGCTTCTGAGATCTTCTCCAAAATATTCTCATCCGTGATCTCTTTCTTATGCTCTTTCTCGTACTCTTCCAGCAGGCGGTTCACAACCTGACCTTCTTTCAGTCCGCCGTGTCCGATTGCTGCAAGTACTGCATCCCAGTCACGGAATCCGTACTTTTTCTGAACGATCTGCTGATACTTCGGTTTGATGATATCCGGCAGATTAATCCCCTTGCTCTTACAGTAGGCACTGATCAGATCCTTTCCGCGGATAATATTATCTTCTTTGTATTCCTTCTTAAACCATGAATTAATCTTGCTCTTTGCCTGTGTGCTCTTGACGATATTCAGCCAGTCACGGCTCGGTCCCTTGGAGTTCTGGGATGTCAGAATCTCGATTCGGTCTCCGTTCTGAATCTTATAATCAATGTTCACAAGCTTGCCATTCACTCTGGCGCCAACCATCTTATTGCCGACTGCACTGTGGATCGCATAGGCGAAGTCAACCGGTGTGGAGCCATTCGGAAGGTTCTTCACATCCCCGTTCGGTGTGAAGCAGTATACATCTTCCTGGAACAGATCCAGGTCACCTTTCAGCAGGCTTAAGAACTCACGGTTATCAGACATGTCTCTCTGCCATTCCAGGATCTGACGCAGCCAGTTCAGCTTCTCTTCCTGTGTGTTCAGTCCTTTCGTGTTGCTTCCACCTGTCTCTTTATATTTCCAGTGTGCTGCGATACCATATTCCGCTGTCTTATGCATCTCTTCTGTACGGATCTGGATCTCGAACGGCTGTCCGGAAGGTCCGATCAGCGTTGTATGCAGAGACTGGTACATATTCGCCTTCGGCATAGCAATATAATCCTTGAAACGTCCCGGAATCGGCGTATACATCTCATGGATCACACCAAGTGCTGCGTAACAGTCTTTCACTGAATCTACGATAATGCGGACAGCGAACAGGTCATACACCTGATCAAGTGTCTTGTTCTGATTCACCATCTTCTTATAAATACTGAAGAAATGTTTTACACGTCCGTATACTTTCGCTTCAATATCAGCATTCTTCATATGCTTTGATACTTCAGCAACGATCTGTTGCACAAATTCTTCACGTTCCGTCTTACGTGCATTCAGATCATGAACCAGCTGATTATAAACTTCCGGCTGATAATATTTCAGAGAAAGGTCATCGAGTTCTGTCTTGATCTTGGAAATACCGAGACGCTGAGCGATCGGAGCGTAGATATCCATCGTCTCTCTTGATTTCTCTTTCTGCTTGGCCGGTGTCATAAACTCCATTGTACGCATATTATGCAGACGGTCTGCGAGTTTTACAATGATGACACGGATATCTTTCGCCATCGCAAGGAACATCTTTCTCAGGTTCTCTGCCTGGGCCTCCAGCTTGTCCTTGGAATAGTTCAACTGTCCCAGCTTGGTAACGCCGTCTACAAGAAGTGCCACCTCTTCACCAAACTCTGCTGAGATCTCATCGAGTGTCATTGTCGTATCTTCTACCACGTCATGAAGCATTCCAGCCACGATCGTTTCTTTGTCCATCTCGAGATCTGCAAGTATGATTGCCACCCAGAGTGGATGGATGATATAAGGTTCTCCGGATTTACGGAACTGATTCTTATGCGCTTCTTTGCCTATCTGATAGGCCTTCTCGATCATCGTAATATCCGCAGAGGGGTGATACTTACGCACACGAGCTATTAAGGCCTGATATAACTCCTCCGGATCCTGATAATCCTCCGGCGCTTTTACTGCATGCCCGTCCACTATCTCCAGATTTTTATTCAGATCTTCATATTCCCGAGTGCCTGCCATATCATCTTCCCCCTTCATTCATCCTGTGTTCTGTTCAGATCCAACTTCCAAAATGCTTCGTATTTCGTCAGTATGGCATATCCGACAATTTTAAACACAAAACGCCTTAGTTCTGAACAATTAATATGATTTAGTATATCACTATTTTTCCCTTTTTCAAATAAGAACTTCCCATTCTTCTTCATTTTAAGCAATTTGTACGGTTTTTTCGATATTATCTACTGATAATTGACAATTGTAAGCTGAATTGTTCTTCGTCCCATGTACTCATTGATGGATGGATAGTATGTAAAAGACATGATCTGCTTCTTTTCCATCTGCCGCAGACAGTCTTCCACTTCTCCGAAATAAACCGCTTCCATCTGATTTCCCTGCTGGTCCTCCAGTCTGCATTTCAGCACATTCCGGTTCTTTCCGAAGATTCTTGGCTGGATCACACGCAGTTTACTTTCTGCAAACAGCGGTTTCCCGTTCCCTTTTCCAAAGGGCTCCAATATCTTAAGCTCATGGATCAGCTCTTCATTAATATATGGAAATGGAAGCCGCATATCGATTGACACCTTCATCTGCAGATCCTCTTCTGTCAGATCCGCCAGTTCATTGATCCGTTTCCGGAAAACTTCGACCTTTTCCTCTTCTAAAGAAAGTCCTGCTGCCAGCTTATGTCCTCCGAACTTCGTAAATAATTCCCTGCAGCGGCTCATTTCCGCAAACATATCATAGGCTTCGATCGACCGTCCGGAACCTTTCACTCCTGTCTCTCCCTTTGTCAGTACAAAGGTCGGACGATAATAACGCTCTTTGATCCTCCCCGCAATAATTCCGGCGATACTTTCGTGACACTCTGGAAGATACACGACCAGCACCTGGTCGTCCTTCCAGGAACTTGATTCAATCTGCCGGACAGCTTCTTCTACACCTTCTTCGGTCATTTCTTTCCGGCTGTCATTTAATTCTTTCAGATCTGCTGCCAATGTCACTGCCTCTCTCCGGTTCGATGCATTAAGGAGTTCCAGTGCACGCTTGGCTGTATCCAGTCTTCCACCGGCATTGATGCACGGTCCGATCACAAATCCGATATGATAAGTATTCAAGTTCGCTGTATCTACCCCTGTACATTGCATCAATGCGTGAAGCCCTTCATTCTTCGTTGTCTTCAGAAGCTCAAGTCCCTTTTTCACAAAGACACGATTCTCTCCAACCAGATCCATCACATCACCGATCGTGGCAATCGCAACATTTTCCATCAGTCTTTCCTGCAGATGCTCTACCTCCTGCTCTGATTTTCCAGACACTCTGTACAAAACCTCAACCAGCTTATACGCTACAGCTGCGCCGCACAGCCCTTTAAATGGATACTCACAGTCTGCTCTGTGCGGATCGACCACTGCATCTGCCGGTGGCAGGAGATATTTTTTCTCTCCATTTTCTTCCAGATACGGAACTTCATGGTGATCTGTCACAACGATCGTCATCCCATTTTCTTTTCCGTAAGCAATCTCACTCATTGCCGCAATTCCATTATCACAGGTGATGATCGTGTCTACATCATCCTCCAGTGCACGGTCGATCAGCATCTGATTCAATCCATATCCGTCTTTGATCCTGTCTGGAATATCCGTATCGACATCTGCCCCAAGTCCTGCAAGCCCCTGTTGCAAAATATACGTTGCATTGACTCCATCACCGATCACACGGATTTTCTTTCCCTCTTCTATTTTCTCCTTAAGAATATCTACTGCACGATCCATATCTTTCATCAGTAAACCGTCATACAGATTCTCCACTGTTCCATTCAGATAAAAATCAATTGCATCATCTCCGACCACATCACGGTTCCTCATCAGCCGCGCAATGATCGGGGAAATCTGATATTTCTCTGCTATTCCATTAAAATCCGCCTTTTTCATTGCGACGAACCATTTCTCCATCCAAATACCCTCCCAGTCTGTCAGTATCATATCTTTTCTTATTATAACAAAAATCTGCCGTATCGAAAATCATTTTTCATTTCCGATACGGCAGATTCTATTTCGTTACTGTTTCCAGGCTGCTATTTATTTCTTAGCGCTTTTTGCTCTTTTTATTTTTGAAAGAAGTCTTCTTTCCTTTTTTCTTCTTGGAGCTGTCGTCTGCAGATGTATCTGCTGCGTTACTCTCTGTGGAAGTAGTTCCTTCTTTCTTGTCTGCTGCTTTTGCAGAAGTTGTCTTTGTGCCAGAAGCTGCTCTCGCAGCCTTCGCTTCCTCACCAAGTCTTGTCTTCATCACATACCACAGAGCACCTGTGATGCATACGGATGTATATCCACCGCAGATGATACCTACCATCAGAGGTGCAGCGAATTCCTTAATGGAGCTTACACCAAGGATATACAGAGCAACGACCATGACAAATGTTGTAAAGTTTGTATAGATCGTTCTTGTCAGTGTCTGAGTAATACAGCGGTTTACAAGATCCTTCAGATCTTCTGTACGGCTCTTTGTTGCCAGCGCCTCACGGATACGGTCAAAGATAACGATCGTACCGTTGATAGAATATCCAACGATTGTCAGCATACATGCAATAAATGTATTTCCGACAGATACTCTTGCGATTACATAGAATCCAAGAACTACAAGTACGTCATGCATCAGTGCGACAACAGCACTTGTTGCGAAACGAATATCTTTGAAACGGAACCAGATGTAAAGCAGCATACAGATTGTAGCAATGATCACAGCTATAACAGCGTCTCTTCTCATCTCAGAACTTACTGTTGAACTGATATTCTCTGTAGCGATATCAGATACCTCTACCCCGTAGTTCTCATTCAGATAAGAAGCAAGTGCTTCACGTTTCTCAAGATCAAGTGTCTGTGTCTTGAAGACTACCTGATTGCTGTCTTTTACTGTCTGAACCTGAATATTCTTATCTCCTGTGATCTCTTCCAGGCTTGGGATCATCTGGCTGTCGATCTCTTCCAGTGTATATTCTTTATCAAATGTTACATTTGTTGAAGTACCGCCTACAAAATCAAGGCTGTAATTCATTGCGCCGATTCCTCTTGCATGGTTCACACCCATCATGACCGGTCCGGCCAGACAAAGGATGATAGAAATAACGAAGAAGATTTTTTTCTTTCCAAGGAAATCAACCGGTTTACGTTCTTTCAGATGTCTTCCGTATACTTTCTCATTGTGGATGCCTGCTCCATAGAATGCAAAGATGATCAGTCTTGTGATCACGAGTGCTGTAAACATGGATACGACGATACCCAGTGCAAGTGTCTGGGCGAATCCCTTTACAGTACCGCTTCCGCGAAGCCACAGCACGCCGGCTGCGATCAGTGTTGTGATATTTCCGTCAACGATTGCGGACATTGCCTTCTGGAATCCTGATTTCAGTGAAGCGTGTACGCTCTTTCCTGCTGTCAGCTCTTCTTTCACACGGGCGAAGATGATAACGTTCGCATCTACCGCCATACCGATACCGAGGATGATACCTGCGATACCCGGAAGTGTCAGTGTAATGTCAAATGCATTCAGAAGGATCAGGATCAATTCTGTGTAAAGGATCAGTGCAAGGCTGGATGCAAGTCCCGGAAGGAGGTATACCCAGCACATGAATACACATACGATTGCCAGACCGATGATACCTGCGATCAGACTTCCTTTAAGAGCGTCCTGTCCAAGCTGTGCTCCTACAACTTCTGAGCTAAGCTCTTCAAGTTCCAGATTCAGTCCACCGATACGGATTGTAGAAGCGATGTTATCAGCCTCTTCATAATCCATGTTTCCTGAAATCTGAGCTTTTCCATTCTCAATCACTGCATTTACGCTTGGCACGCTGATCAGAGAACCATCATAGTAAATAGCGATTGTGTCATGGTTATTGTTATAAGCTTCTTCTGTTGCTGTCTTGAACTTCTCAGCACCCTCATCTGTCAACTCAAGATCAACACCATACTTTTTATTTCCTGTTGTTGAGTCGTTGAGCACTCCGGCTGAAGCTGTCTTTACCTCTGTACCTGTCAGTACGATGGAGTCTGTATCTTTCAGTTCGTCGATTGACTTATTCAGTGTATATCCGGAAGCTGTCAGGGAATAGTTTTCATTTCCCTCACTGTCTTTATGCTTGATAAAGTACAGTGAACCCGGCTGTCCAAGTTCTTCCAGGATCTTGTTTGCGTCGCTCACACCCGGAATCTCGATACTGATACGGTTGTCTCCAACCTGATAAGCCTGTGCCTCTGTGCTGTACTGCTCCACACGTTTCTGAAGCTTGTACACGGTGTCATCCATGTCTGCCTGAGATGGCTTGTCACCTTTTACCTGATATGTAATGCTGACTCCGCCTTCCAGGTCAAGACCGAGATTGATGTTCTTCGCAGCTCCCATTCCCTTTAAATCAAGTCCAAGCACACAGGTCATACCGAAGAGTGCTGTAACTGCGATTACGAGAATGAGGCTGAGAATACTCTTACCTTTCTTCATCTCTTTCTTTCCTTTCTTGACTACTGCTCTCTAACTTTATTGTTCTTCATCCGCCAGGGCAGCCTTTATCATGATCGCACATTCCACACGTTTTCTCTCCATCTCACAGCTCACTTCGTAAGTATCATGGATCGTATTGTGGAACTTGTAAGAATTCGCCATACAGCCACCACTGCAGTAGAATCTGGCAAAGCAGGTTCTGCAGCTTTCCTTGGAATATACGCTGCATCCACGGAATTCTTCCGCAATCTCCGGTTTTGTAATTCCCTCATCGACATTTCCCATGAGGAATTCTTCCTGTCCTACAAACTGATGACATGGGTAGAAATCTCCCCAAGGTGTCACTGCCAGATACTCTGTACCTGAACCACAGCCGGACAGACGCTTGGACACGCACGGTCCTCCTTCAAGATCGATCATGAAATGGAAGAAATTGAATCCTCTTCCGCTCTTCTCACGCTCGATCAGGAATTTTGCGAGTTTATCATATTCTTCAAAGATCTGTGGAAGATCTTCTTTCTGGATTGCATATGGTTCTGTGTCATCACCTACTACAGGCTCGATTGACATCTGCTTGAATCCAAGATCTGCAAAATGTTCTACATCCTTGGAAAAATCCAAGTTATTTCTTGTAAATGTACCTCTAATGTAGTACTTCTCCTGATTACGGCTCTCTGCCAGCTTCTGGAACTTCGGAACGATCAGATCATAGCTTCCTTTTCCGTTACGGAACGGGCGCATCTGGTCATTCACTTCTTTTCTTCCGTCAAGACTGATGACAACGTTGTCCATCTCTTTGTTCACGAACTCCTGAACTTCATCGTTCAAAAGAACTCCGTTTGTTGTAAGTGTGAAACGGAAATGCTTGTCATGAAGTTTCTCCTGCTCTCTTCCGTAAGCAACCAGGTCTTTAACAACCTGCCAGTTCATCAGCGGCTCACCACCGAAGAAGTCAACCTCAAGGTTTCTTCTTGTTCCTGAATTCGCGATCAGGAAATCAAGTGCTTTCTTACCAACCTCGTAAGACATCAGAGCCCTGCGGCCGTGATATTCTCCCTCTTCCGCAAAGCAGTACTTACAGGCAAGGTTACAGTCATGTGCAATATGAAGACATAAAGCCTTAACAACTGTCTTACGCTGCTTTACAACGTCGATAAAGCTCTCATAAATGTCTTTTGTAAACAGACGTCCCTGTTCCGTCAGTTCTGTTACTGCCTCTAAAATATCCAGCAGATCTTTCTCGGAATATTTTTCTCCAAGCTCTTTTTTCAATGCTTCTGCTGTTTCCGGAGATTTCAATGTCTCCACTGTATGATCTTCATTCATGCGATTAAGCACTTCGATGACATCATACGCTTCCTGATCCACAACATGTACAGCTCCGCTGTTCACGTCGAGGACGATATTATATCCATTGTTCTGGTACTGATGTATCACGTGGATACCTCGCTTTCTATATGTATTTGTAAATCTATTTGTAACTGTTCAAAGCCCGGCATTTTCACAATGCAGCTCTAAGCAGATACGTCTAAAACATGCTTAAGGCAGCGATTTGCACCGCTGCCTCACCTGTAATCCTGTTGCTGTTTTCGCATAATTGCAGGCAGTATCACCGCTCAAAGCAACTCTGCAGCAACATTATCTTCACTTTCAGGTTTTCTTATTTTGCGTTTTCGCAAGTCTGGTTTCCTACTGTACAGGATGTCTTACATGCAGACTGGCATGATGTCTGGC
>OGRR01001919.1_pt1 | contig 12030 bp, 10 predicted proteins | sample 1553511 | NCBI WGS metagenome assembly OGRR01 (sample SAMEA2580040, study PRJEB22360) | human gut metagenome | biome: human gut; feature: human-associated habitat; material: faeces | place: Denmark | collected 2008/2010 | reverse complement strand
CCGATCCACATCGAAGTAGGAATGGGAAAAGGACAGTTTATCATAGAAATGGCAAAAAGAAATCCAGAGATCAACTATATCGGAATTGAGAAATATTCTAGCGTGCTAGTAAGAGCCGTAGAGAAATTAGAAGACTTTGAACAGAACAATCTTCGCCTGATCCGTATGGATGCAGAGAATATTGAAGAAGTTTTTGATAAAGATGAAGTAGACAGAATCTACTTAAACTTCTCCGATCCATGGCCAAAAGACCGACATGCAAAGAGAAGACTGACATCCACAAGATTTTTAGAACGATACAATAACATTTTGACACCAGAAGGGAGAGTCATGTTTAAGACAGACAATAAAGATTTGTTTGACTTCTCCTTAGAACAGGTAGAAGAAGCAGGATGGATCTTAGAAAATCACACATATGATCTTCATCATAGTGAATATAATGAAGGAAATGTCATGACAGAATATGAAGAGAAATTCTCCGCCAAAGGAAATCCAATCTGCCGTTTAGTAGCATATCGTCATGCAAAGTAAAAGGATTGCATAAAATAAACAAAAAGTGGTAATATAATCATGAAACAAGGAAAGTTTCGATGCAAGATCCAGTTATTTTTATATTTGCATCCATGTATAAACCGATGGATCTGCAGATTTTATGAATCATTAGAAGAAGCAAAACGATGTTTAAATAAATAGCAAAGGATAGGTGAATGATTATGGAATATACATTTACAAGTGAAAATTTTGAAGAAGAAGTATTAAAAAGTGATGTACCAGTCTTAGTTGATATGTTTGCAACATGGTGTGGACCTTGCAAGATGATGGCTCCAGTCGTTGCACAGCTTGCCGAAGAATATAAAGGATCTGTAAAGGTTGGAAAGCTTGATATCGATCAGAATGTGGATATCGTGGCACAGTATAAGATCATGTCAGTTCCAACATTTTTAGTGATCAAAGATGGAGAGGTAGTTAAAAAACTGATCGGTGCAGTATCTAAAGAAGAATTAGTTGAAGCGATCGGTCAGGCAAAGTAGTACGATGAATATATTAAATATTGAACATATCAGCAAAATTTATGGAGAGAAAGTTATTTTTGATGACGTATCTCTTGGAATCCACAGTGGTGATAAGATTGGTGTGATCGGGGTCAATGGTACAGGAAAGACTACATTATTAAAAATTATCGCCAAGATCAATGAGCCAGACAAAGGCCAGATCATCTGTGGAAATGGAATCCGTGTATCCTATCTTCCGCAGAATCCAGAATTCCCGAAGAAACAAAGTATTTTGGAATATGTGATGGATGGAAAAGAACATCAGGATTGGAAGACAGAGAGTGAAGCAAAGACAATTCTTACAAAACTTGGAATCTATGATTTTGACGAAGGATGCGATCATTTATCCGGAGGTCAGAAGAAGAGAGTTGCACTTGCAAGAACTTTAGTAGATCCGACAGAAGTCCTGATCCTTGATGAGCCGACCAACCACTTGGATAACGATATGGTTTTGTGGTTGGAAGAATTCTTAAACAGCTTCCGCGGCGTATTGATCATGGTAACTCATGACCGCTATTTCTTAGACCGCGTCACAAATAAGATCGTAGAGATCGATAAAGGAAAGCTTTACGAATATGACACAAACTATTCAGGATTTGTAGAATTAAAAGTCCAGCGTGAAGAGATGGAATTAGCGACAGAACGCAAACGTCAGAGTTTACTCCGTGTGGAAATGGAATGGATGAAGCAGGGAATCAAGGCAAGAGGAACAAGACAGAGAGCAAGAACCGAACGTTTTGAGGAACTTAAGAATGCCAAAGGTCCCTCCATGCAGCAAAATGTCGAAATGGATTCCATAAGCAGCCGTCTTGGAAAGACAACGATCGAGTTAGAACACATTTCCAAAGGATTCGGTAATAAACATCTGATCAACGATTTCTCTTATATTTTCCTAAGAGATGATCGAATCGGATTTATCGGACCAAATGGATGTGGAAAATCAACGTTAATGAAGATGATCATGGGGATTTTAAAGCCAGATGAAGGAAATATCACGATCGGAGACACTGTAAAGATTGGATATTTTGCACAGGAGAATGAAGATATGACAGGAGATATCCGTGTCATTGATTATATTAAAAATGTTGCAGAATACATCCAGACAACAAAAGGGCAGGCAAGTGCATCCCAGATGTTAGATCGCTTCCTGTTTCCACCAGAACTTCAGTACACACCGCTGGATAAACTTTCAGGTGGAGAACAGAGACGACTCTATTTATTAAAAGTACTGATGGAAGCACCGAATGTTCTGATCCTTGATGAGCCGACCAATGACCTTGATATCCAGACATTAACGATCCTTGAGGATTATCTGGATACCTTCGCAGGAATCGTGATCACGGTATCCCATGACCGCTATTTCCTTGATCGTATTGTAAACCGTATCTTTGCATTTGAAGAAGGCGGACATTTAAAACAATACGAAGGTGGATATACAGATTATCTTGAAAAAGTAAAACCTGCAGCCAAACCAGAAAAAAGCAAACCAGCGAAAAAAGAAAACAACGGAAAGAAATTCCAGAAAGAACATCAAAAGAAGCTTAAATTTACATACAAAGAACAAAAAGAATTTGAAACGATTGATGATGATATCGCCAAACTGGAAGAGAAGTTAGAGCAGTTAGACGAAGAGATCATGGAAAATGCAACGAATTCTGGAAAGTTAGCAGAACTGACGGAGCAGAAAGAATCTGCACAAGCGGAATTAGATGAGAAAATGGATCGTTGGGTATATTTAAATGATCTGGCAGAACAGATAGCAAATCAATGACAAATAAAAGAGGATTGACTTACAAAATATCAGATAAGGCAATCCTCTTCTTTTACTCTTCTTTTTTTATTTTGATCTTCTTTTTATACAATCGATAATCTACCCAGTTCTTGATCAAGAATTGAACCGTCGCAAAGAACGGAACTCCAAGGAACATTCCCAAAGGACCAAAATAAGCACCGCCAACTGTAATAGAAAATAAGATCAACAATGGACGTACGCCCGTGGATTCTCCAAGAATCTTAGGCCCAAGGATCAATCCGTCAAACTGCTGTAAAACAAAGACCATAATGATAAAGATCAGACATTTCATCGGACTTACGATAAATAAAATAAATGCCCCTGGAACAGCACCAATGATCGGACCAAAATAAGGAATCATATTTGTAATTCCGATAATAACACTGATCAGCACTGTATATGGGAGTTTTAATATTGTCATTGCAACAAAAGCAAGCAAACCAATGATCAGAGAATCAATGGATTTTCCAATAATAAATCCAGAAAAAATATTGTGACAATCTTTTAAAGTGCGTAATACACGATAAGAGAAGTTTTCATTAAAGATTGCAAGAACAATTCTTTTACCAGCATATTTTAAAATAAATTTATCAATGGTCATATAAATAGAAACAATAAATGCAATAAATAAATTAAATAATCCCTTTGCAAATGACATGGAAGCTTCATAAAGCATAGGAACAATATTTGTTAAAAGATTATTCGTCAGTTCAAACAGCTTTGGTAAAGTTTTCGTCTCGATCATATCAGCAATCTGGTCAGGAAATATATCGGTACTGTTTTCACGATATTGCTCAAACATCGACATGATGGAGTTATAAATATCAGGGATCATCAAAGATAATTCACGGATACTGTCATATAACTGTGGAATGATAAATCGAAGGCAGACAATGATACAACCGACCATAACAAGATAACTGATCAAAATAGCAAGTCCACGTTGTTTGTCAGGTTTGCTTTTTAAAATTCTTGCAGATACATTTCTCTGAAAGAATGAAACAACTGGGTTTAGAATATAGGCGATCAGAAACCCCATAAAAAATGGAAATAAGATTCCCCATAGTTGGGAAATAAGTTTACTAGTTGTAGACCATTGTGTCACAAAACGGAAGATGATACATCCGATCAGAATTACGACAGTCGTATAAATGGAAATTGTAAAATATTTTTTATTTGATTCAAATTTGTGATTATTTGCCATTAGCTGCTCCTTAAGATTGTAAAATACAATATATTCAAAATGTGCGTTGTAATATTTATAGGGTAGTAGTATTTATTATAGACGTTTCTTAGAATAGTTACAAGAAAAGATTTACATAAAGAAAAACACCATCCCCGGCTACCTATATCAACCAAAAACAGTGCTTTAGTACGCGATGAGGGGTTCGAACCCTCGACACCCTGATTAAGAGTCAGGTGCTCTACCAACTGAGCTAATCACGCTTAAATTATGTTGTTTTTACTGCGCTTCCTTAACGCAAGATTTATTATATACGAATGTTTTAAGAAATGCAAGCATTATTTTCATTTTTTTTAAAAAAATTTTATAAAATCTTTAAAGTAATTTAAACAAAGTGATTAAAAGTACAAAAAAAGCACGAAATATGGTATCCTAAAGACTGGAAAGGGGATCGATCATTATGGAGAAAATTGCAATCGCACAGACAACATCTTCAGGAAACTGGAGTGAAAATCTTCGAAAAGCAGAACAATTTATAAAGAGAGCCAAAGCAGAAAAAGCAAAAATGATCGTATTTCCAGAATATTTTATGAATTATTATCCGGATGCGGACCATAAATATATAGAAAAGGCACAGACACTCCACGGAGATTTTGTATCACAGATGAAAGTTTTCGCGAAAGAATATAAGATGTGGATCATTTTTGGAATGAATGAAAAAACTGTGGATGAAACAAAGAATTATAATACGATGGCAGTGATCAATGAGAATGGACAATTGATCGCACATTATCATAAGACACATTTGTTTAATGCATATAAGTGGCAAGAATCGAGAGATACAATAGAAGGAAATCGATTCTTTGAACCAGTACAGACACCAATTGGCATGCTCGGACTTGGAGTCTGTTATGATCTTAGATTTCCAGAAGCAGCAAGATATGAAGCACTAAAAGGAACACAGGTCATGATCTATCCATCAGCATGGGTAAAGGGAGAGAATAAATTTATACAATGGGAAAGTCTTCTTCGTGCAAGAGCTATTGAAAATGAAATGTATGTACTTGGATGCTGCCATTACAGTGAAAAACATTATATGGGAAGAAGCACCGGATTTGGGCCAGATGGTGATCGGTTGTATCAAGGAGTGGAACGAGAAGAACTTCTTTTTGCTGCAATTGATCTAGAACAGATCAAGATAGTAAGAAAGGCAAATCCTGTATTTGAAAACAGGAGACGGGACCTATATGAATGGTAAAAATATAGTAAAAAATATAGCAATTGGATTTGCACTAGCGCTCGCTGGGGCGGGGGCTGTATTATTTTATAAGAATAATATCGCAATGAATCCAGGAGAAACTTTATTAAAATATATGTCGTATGCAGAAGATGGAGAATATGATAAGATGTATGATCTTCTGGATAAAGACAGTCAAAAAGGAATTTCAAAGAAAGAATTTATAAAAAGGAATAAAAATATATATCAGGGTATTGGAATGAAAACACTTGAAGCAGTGGTAACGTCCAAGAAGAGAGAAACAACCGTTACTTATCGTGTCAAAATGAGGACAAATGCGGGAGTTATATCTTATAATAACAAAACAATCTTTGTAAAAGAAAGAAGAAGATACCGTATGGAATGGGATGATTCTGTCATCTTTCCACAACTTGGTGCGGAAGATAAAGTAAGGGTCAAGACGCTACATGCGAAACGAGGAACGATAAAAGATGCTAGTGGGAATGCACTTGCTATACAGGGAAAGATCTATTCAGTAGGGTTTGTGCCAAAAAAAATGGATTCTGATTCTGTAAAACTTGCTTCGAAGAAACTTGGAATTTCCAAAGAAGAAATTCAAAAAAAGCTGGAACAAAAATGGGTAACAAAAGATTCTTTTGTTCCATTGGTAAAATTAAAAGAATATTCCAGTGATCTGTTAGATGTCAAAGGAATCATTATATCGACAGAGACAGGAAGAATCTATCCATTAGGTGAATCCGCAGCCCATCTGGTAGGATATCTGCAGAATGGGGAAGGAAAAGCAGGACTTGAAAAGCTTTATAATAAGCAGCTCAGTGGAACAGATGGTTTAGAGATATATATAGTAGATGCCAATGGACAGAAAAAGCAGTTACTGGCAGTGAAAGCTCAGATTGATGGACAAAGTTTAAATACAACGATCGACAGTAAGCTTCAGAAATCCATTTATGAACAATATAAAAAGGATAAGAGTGCACATGTAGCAATGAATCCGACAACGGGAGAAGTGAAAGCATTGGTAAGCACGCCTTCTTATGATGCGCAGGCATTTATCCTTGGAATGACACCGGAGAAATGGAATAAGATCAATAATGATCCAAGACACCCTATGCAGAATCGTTTCAAAGGAATCTTTGCCCCAGGGTCATCTTTAAAACCGATCATTGCAGCGATAGGATTAAGCCAGAATAAATTCAGTGCATCCGATGACTTTGGCAATAGTGGAAAACGCTGGCAGAAGAATAAAAGCTGGGGTGGATATTATGTGACGACTTTGCACGACTATAGTGGGCACAATGTAAGGAATGCGTTGATCTATTCAGACAATATTTATTTTGCGAAAGCAGCATTAAAGATTGGAAAAGACACTTTAAAAGACCAGTTTGATAATCTTTTGTTTGGAAAAAACTTGGATTTTACATTCGGACTAACAGCATCATCTTATGGAAGTGAAGGATTTACGTCAGAGATCCAGCTGGCAGACAGTGGATATGGGCAGGGAGAGATGATGGTCAATCCAGTACATATGGCAACGATCTATACAGCATTTTCAAATAAAGGAAATATGCTAAATCCATATCTGATCAAACAAAAAGGCAGTAAAAAGCAAGTATTAAGAGAACATGTATTTTCAAATGATGCAGTAAAAACAGTCAATGATGCAATGAAACAAGTGATCAGCAATCCAAATGGAACGGGACATGCTGCACAGATCGATGGTATTGATCTAAAAGGTAAGACCGGAACTGCAGAGATCAAGCAGTCGCAGACAGACACGAAGGGAACAGAACTTGGATGGTTTGTAACGATCATGCCAAAGACAGAATATAAAGAATCCCTGGAACTGGTATCCATGACAGAAGATGTAAAAAAACGAGGCGGAAGTGGATATGTGGTCAATAAAACAAAGAAGATCCTAGAAGAATACCTGCAGTGAGATCACTGCAGGCATTCACTCCAATTATAAATTTTATTTTATAATTTCTTTACAACTATTTCATTGCTATTCTCACGTGGTTTGCGTATAATTACCATTATACTTAAATGTGATATCTATAATAGAACAGATATCAAAGAAGGAGAACGTCTATGAGAGATAAATTAAATCAGTTTATGCAGGGAAGATACGGAAATGACGATCTGAACCGCTTTTTGATGAAGATCATTTTAGCAGCATTCGTACTATCACTATTTACAGGAAGAATCGTATTTGGCGGCGTTGTTTCATTAAGCCGTATTTTTTATTGGATCGCATTAGCATTATTGATCTATTGCTATATCAGAATGTTTTCCAGAAATATTTATAAGCGATCTGAAGAAAATCGATGGTTTTTAAACAAGACATCCAATATGCGTGGTTTCTGGAGTAACAGAAAATATAATGCACAGCAGATGAAGAATTATCATATCTACAAGTGCCCAGGATGTGGACAGAAGATCAGGATTCCTAGAGGAAAAGGAAAGATTGAAGTGCGTTGTCCAAAGTGTCGTACAACATTTATAAAGAGGAGTTAAGATGTTTGGCTATATCATTGTCAATAAACCAGAGATGAAATTTCGTGAATTTGATGTTTATCACGGATATTACTGTGGTTTGTGCAAGAAACTAAAACAACATTATGGAAAGTTTGGCCAGATCACATTATCTTATGATATGACTTTTGTTTTGATGGTATTAACAAGTCTTTATGAACCAGAAACGACAAGAAGCAAGGAACGTTGCATCACACATCCATTTCAGAAACATGATACAAGAGTCAATGATATTACTGATTATGTTGCACATATGAATATTCTTCTGACTTATTACAAATGTAAAGATGATTGGAATGATGACCGTAAGTTAAAACAACTTGTACTAGAGAAGATCTTATATCACAAGAGTGGATTTTCCAGAAATTTTTATAGAGAAAAGTGGAAAAAGATCAGTCATTTGTTAGATGAACTTTCAAAAGAGGAACAAAAAGATAATCAGGATATCGATCAGATGTCTGGAATGTTTGGACAGATCATGGCAGAGATCATGCTGTATCAAGATGATGAATGGAAAGAATTATTGTCAAGATTTGGATTTTTCCTTGGCAAATTTATTTATCTGATGGATGCATACGAAGATATTGAAGATGATCTTAAGAATCACAATTACAATCCACTGAAACAATTATATAAGAAACCGGAATTTGAAGATATCATCCATAAGATTCTGACAATGATGATGGCAGAATGTTCTAAGACATTTGAACAACTACCATTGATCGATGATATTGATATTTTAAGAAATGTCTTATATTCCGGAGTATGGTACCGATACGAACAGGTGCGAGAGAAAAGAGAAAAAGAAAAGGAAGAAAACAATGTCTGATCCATATGAAATTCTAGGAGTGCAAAGAGGTGCTTCGGAAGAAGAAATAAAAAAAGCATATAAAAGGCTGAGTAGGAAATATCATCCAGATGCAAATCTTGATAATCCCAAAGCGGCAGAAGAGAAATTTAAACAGATCCAGCAGGCGTATCAGCAGGTAATGAAAGAAAAAACAAGCGGATACAGCCAGAGTTCTTATGGAGGTTATCAAGGTCAGAGTGGTGGCTATCAAAGTCAGGGAAATCCATATGGAAACCAACAGGGAAATCCTTATGGAGAATGGAACCCATTTGAAGATATTTTTGGCAATTTTGGTGGATATTATACAAATGGCGGTGGGCAGCAGCAACAGTCAACAACCGGATATGAAAAAGATACTCATTTAAGAGCAGCAGGTAACTATGTAAGGAATGGATATTATCAAGAGGCAAGAAATGTCTTAGATGGAATGGAACCAGCAAGAAGAAATGCCAGATGGTATTATTACAGTGCAGCAGCAAACCAAGGGCTTGGAAATAACGTGACTGCCATGGAACATGCCAGACAGGCAGTCTCCATGGAACCAAACAACTATGAATATCAGATGTTATTAAATCAGTTAGAAGGAAATGGTTCCTGGTATCAGCAGCGACAAAGCACCTATCAGAATCCATACTCTACAGGTGGAGACTGGTGTATGAAGATCTGTATGCTGAATCTGATGTGTAACTGTTGTTTTGGTGGCAGATACTGGTGCTGATCCTTATAGACCGATAAATAGATCAGCATAAATTAGGAGGAAAGAAACAATGAGTAAGATTATCGGAATAGATTTAGGAACAACAAACTCCTGTGTTGCCGTAATGGAAGGCGGCGTACCAGTTGTTATTCCGAATGCAGAAGGTGGAAGAACAACTCCATCGATCGTTGCATTTTCAAAGAATGGAGAACGTTTAGTCGGAGATCCAGCTAAACGCCAGGCAGTAACCAATGTAAGCCGCACGGTAGCATCTGTAAAACGTCAGATGGGAACTGACCGAAAGGTGAAGATCGATGGAAAGAAATATACGCCAGAAGAGATTTCAGCAATGATATTAACAAAACTTAAGAAAGATGCAGAAAGCTATTTAGGGGAAGAAGTAACAAAAGCTGTGATCACAGTTCCGGCTTATTTTAGTGATGCACAAAGACAGGCAACTAAGAATGCTGGAAAGATCGCGGGACTTCAGGTAGAACGTATTATTAATGAACCAACATCTGCAGCATTAGCCTATGGCCTTGATAAATCTGTATCCCAAAAGATCATGGTTTATGACCTGGGTGGAGGAACGTTCGACGTATCAGTGATCGAAATCGGAGACGGTGTAGTTGAAGTATTGGCAACCGCAGGAAATAATCATCTGGGTGGAGATGATTTTGACCAGAGAGTGATGAATTATCTGATCGGGGAATTTAAGAAAACAGAAGGAATCGATCTGTCCAAAGATCAGACAGCAATGCAAAGAGTCAAAGAAGAAGCAGAGAAGGCCAAAAAAGAACTTTCATCTTCTATGACAGTACAGGTAAACCTTCCATTTATCGCTGTAGGCAATGATGGCCCAAAACATATGGATATTACGTTAACACGTGCTAAATTTGAAGAGTTGACAGCAGATCTGATCGAACAGACAGCAGGGCCAGTTCATCAGGCATTATCGGATGCAGGAATCAGTACAAATGAGCTGCATATGGTGCTTTTAGTTGGTGGCTCAACAAGAATGCCAGCAGTATCTGAGAAAGTCAGACAGCTAACTGGAAAAGAGCCGAGCAAGAACATGAATCCAGATGAGTGCGTAGCCTTAGGAGCAGCGATCCAGGGTGGAAAGATCGCAGGAGAAGCTGGATTAAATGAAATCTTATTAATGGATGTCACACCACTTTCTTTATCCATAGAGACAGCAGGTGGAGTTGCTACAAGACTGATCGAGCGAAATTCTACGATCCCGACAAGATACAGCCAGATATTTACAACAGCAATGAACTTTCAGACAACTGTAGAAATTAAGGTTTTGCAGGGAGAACGTGCCATGGCAAGAGATAATCAGGTACTTGGAACCTTTAAATTAAAAGGAATCAAGAGAGCCATGCGAGGAGTTCCACAGATTGAAGTAACATTTGATATTGACGTAAACGGAATTCTGAATGTATCAGCGAAAGATCTTGCAACAGGTAAAGAACAATCGATCACGATCACAGCAAGTTCTAATATGTCTGATAAAGATATTGAACGAGCTATGGAAGATGCAAAAGCGTATGAATCAGAAGACCAGGAAAAACGTGACGCGATCGAAAGTTATAATGAAGGGCAAAATATGTTGTACAAAGGAGAAGCATATTTAGCCCAGCATAAAAAAGAATTATCAAGAGAACAGAAATCAGAATTAAAATCAGCGATCAGCGACTTGAAACATTCTATGAAGCGGATCAAACCACAGAATATTACAGAAGAACAAGGAAGAGCGATCAAAGAAGCATATGATCGTTTAGATCAACTGATCGGATAATTCAAAACAGAATAAAAAATACAAAGATGGGAAGATTAATGACTACAAAGGAATGTAGTGATAAATCTTCTCATTTTTTACTATAGACAAATGCATCATAAGGGTGTATGATGCAGATAGTTAGTTAAGACTAACCCAAGGAGGAACCGATGAGATATCAAGTAGAATTAAGTCAGGTAAAATGGAAAAAATGTATGCAGATGCAGATGGCGATGCACTGTGCACCTGTGCTTGCGGGATTAAAGCCATCCAATGCAGTAACTCTCGACTATATTGATTCAAAAGAATTGATTCAGTCACTTGCGGGAAGTGAGATCAAATGTGGACTGATCTATTCAGGGAATGGAAAATGTCTCTGGCTGCTGTATCGTGAACAGCAGGTCAACCAGTATCTGATGGATCCAGAAAATCAAAGATTTTTAAAACACTGCGGCTATTCATCCTTTCAGATTCAAAATATCCTTTATACACTTAAGAATCGTTACAGGCTTTATAAAGCAGGGCAGGCGGATTTTCCACATGAGCTTGGCTTGATTCTCGGATATCCATTATGTGATGTGATCGGATTTATCAAAAATCACGGACAAAATTGTTTATATTGTAGTTACTGGAAAGTCTATGATAACCTTTCCCAGACAAAGAGGGTCTTTGAGGTTTATGATAAAGTTCGTTTCCAAATGGTAAAACTTGTGGAATACGGAAAAAGTTTCAAAGAACTTGTTGACATGTACACAGATTATCGGACACCGAAGTATGCTTAACTAAAATAAAAACCAAAACACTCAAACAAGAACAAAAAGAAAGATGATCATTAGGAGGATAAGTCATGAGCGAAGTAATCGTTGCATTTTGGACAGGAACA
>OGRR01001914.1_pt1 | contig 12052 bp, 10 predicted proteins | sample 1553511 | NCBI WGS metagenome assembly OGRR01 (sample SAMEA2580040, study PRJEB22360) | human gut metagenome | biome: human gut; feature: human-associated habitat; material: faeces | place: Denmark | collected 2008/2010 | reverse complement strand
TACCATAGAAGACCTTGCTGTTATTAGCTATTTACAGAAAAAGTTTCACACATTCACGAAAACTATGACAGTGTGTCGCGAATGTTTGATCATTTCCTTAATCTCTTTTGTCTGCCTGTTATAAATCAAATTCCTTCAGCAACTTTTCCTGATACTCCTTGTCAGCTGCTGCTTTCACGATATCATCTGTACGTCCATGTTTTGATAATTCGAGAATTAATTGATTAATTCTGCTTACTCCCAAAGTTTCCCCTTCTTTTCTTCCTTCTTGTCTTCCTTCTTGTCTTCCCTCTTCTCTTCCTTCTTGCCTTCCAATCTTTCGCCCGGCTTCAATCCCTCTTCTTTCTGCGGTTAACATCCCTATATTATAATCCCTGATTGCTCTTTGTCTTGTCTCGTATTCTAACCTTTTCTTTTCATCTGCACTTAATTTATCCAATACGTCATACGCTTCTTCCAATTCTGAATTCTTCTTTGCCATCTCTTCAAAATCCTTTCTTGTTTTTCCTCCAAGAAAGCGCATCCACTGTAACAAACTTGTCTCATTCTTCTCTTCCGGCGGAAGTTTCGACAATTCTAAGATATGCATCTCCATAAGGTCTGTATACTCTTTTCCTGTTTTCGTATCACAAAATGCAATTCTCCGATAACACTCTTTATCATCTAGAAAATGATCATATGCAAGAATGCTCACATGGATACACTTCTTCAAGCAATCGTATCCCTCGCCTTCTTTTATTTCACTTGTATACATCTTACTCAGATAATAAACAGAACGATTTGCCCAACAATCAAATGCTTCTACCTGCATCTCAAAGTCAATCTGTTCTCCATCTTTCAGTTTCACCCGGACATCTAAAATCCCATACTTATCATCTTTCGATTCTTTTCTAAGAATTGTAGGCATAAGTTTCGTGTTCTCTACCTCACTGGCTGGAACGTTTAATAGTGCTGCAATGATATTCTTGCGGATGTTATCATTCTGCATTAATTCCTTGAAACAGAAATCTACTGTTGGAAGCATGATAAAGTCTTCTTGCTTCTCTTTCAATGTTTTGCATTGTGATATTTCTTTCTTAGTTGATACACTTTTCCCGGTTTTTCTCATAGAATTCTCCTCTCTTCTGTACGATGAATCATCGCTTGAGGAAAGGATTATAAAACTACTTTCATCTTAACATAAGATCACTTTCTATGGAAGTGATTGGATAGCAGAATCGAAGATCCATACAATTTAAGAAGCAAAATTATCAAGATTTCTTAATCACATAATCTCTCAGACGATATTCATCTTTTTTCGGTTGTCATCGGATTATCTGCTCGAGATACTGAGCTTATTGAATAATTACCGATTTGGTTAATAGATCTTTTTGCAGTCCACCAGAATGTGGACTGCATGGTATTAGATTAACATGAGAATCCTATTATTGCAAGCTGAATCAAAAGAATTGATTGCAATATACCAGAAATCAAGACATGAGATGATTCGAGATTTCATGCTTCTCCTTTTTTAATTATGATTTTAATTATTATCACCCGGAATATCTCCCGGATCATGTTCCCACAATTGGCCTTCCTTGTAATGCTTCCTGCATAATGCTACATAGCTTTCATTCAATCCAAGCATGACCTGTGCGCCCTTTCGAACAATCTTGCCGTCTGCATATCTTGTGTTGTACTGCGCACGCTTTCCGCACCAGCAAACCGTCGGAACCTCTTCTATAACATCTGCAATCTCAAAAACTATTCCACTTGATAGACTTCTCCATAGTCACTTTCAAATCATAAAGTCAGATTTGCAAATTGTAATAATTTTAATAAAATCAGTGCAAAATTGTAGGATAACCATTCGATATCCAATCGGTTTCCTGCAAAATATCTTTTTCTACTATATTCTGGATATCTAAAATATTCGACATTGTCTCCTTCTAACATTTTACTATAACAATTGCAAAAATCCGGTATCTCACCCATATACGGCTCCTCAATCGAATATTTTACCCACATTAAATCTGCTAATTCTTTCAAGTTGTGAGTTCGAAGTTCTTTGTCTGACACATCTTTTCGCAGTAATAAATACTTAAAACCAAGTTCAATTGCTTGTCTTCCCATATATGCAGTAGTCACTGACTTTGGCAGTACTTCTGTAAGATGCTCGAATGCATTTGTATATTCTAACCAGTATTTTTCCCATAACACAATACGATCTGCCTTTTTAAAATCATTTTCAACACCATTAAAGTGAGTCATATATTCAAAAACATCTTCAACATGTTCTAATGATGACACGCTATTCTTTCTAGAATTTTTCGCTAAATCTTTACTATTTTCACCGTTAAACAGAGGGGATTTTCCATAATTAATATGCAAAGCGGAAAATGCTCCATCTAATTGAAGAATATCATTATAACTGAGATTTTCTGAAATTGATTGAAACCTTTTCATATGTAATTTTACCTCCTTGGAAATTTAATAGTGCCTGACACCACTGTGGTCAACTTAAGAATTTTAGAAAAATTTTAGAATTCCTTCAGCCCTGATTTCACAATGCCAGTTAGCCATCTTAACTTAATAACTTTTTCTCAAAAATATATACCAGCCTTTATTTACACCATTTTTCTCACATTTGATGTTTTCAAGGCTGGTACTTTTTTAACACTTTTGTAATAACTTTTTGTTCCATTATTACTTTTTTTACTTGACATTCATTTGAAAATGTGCGGCTGCGTTATCTGACAATCCTGCCAGATAACGCAGCCCTTAGATTAATAAGAGATTTTTAATTCACAGTCAGTAAAATCTCTAATCTAAGGAGGCACATTTATATTATGAACGATTATCTATCAAATGTAAAAGAAAAATTGAATTTTATTATCTCTGATATGGCAAACCACCATTGGCTCTTCGCCAATAGACCTGGGCATGATTTTATGCGTCAGAACCATGGTAAACTTTCTTTTTATGATACTATGCGACTGATTATTGGTATGAGAAAAGGTAACACAAATGATGAAATCATGGATTACTTTGATCTTGATCCTGCTCGCATCCCTTCCCTAGAAACTTAATAGTACCTGACACCTTTTACCACAATGAATGATAGCTACCTACCATTGGTGCCTGACACCAATGTGGTTCCACACAACCTCTTACATTTTTTCATAAAAGACCTCATACTTTCATATTATACTCATCCTGCATCCCTACCTTTTAACAATTCTTCATACTTCTTCTGCGCGTTCTCTGTAAAAATTTAATGACGCCTGATGCCTTGTGTCTCACATTAATGGTGCATGTTATGTATAACGCGCTCTGCCTCTCTATTTGCTTCCAATAATACTTCCAAACTTAGAGATTCCGTATCCTCATATTCTAATATTGCCTGTTCAATTATTCGCATCGCACAAATATATCCCTCACCGACTTTATCAAATCTTAAAATAGTTTGTAACGTGGTTGTAATCGTTGCCATCACAGATACAAATATACGAATAAACAAAGACAAGTTTGCATCCATAACCATATAAATTGTTATTGTAGTGAAACTAATTGAAGCAACAACTAAAAAGTAATGAACTCCGATAAAAAAACCATAACAAATTCTAAACATCCTTTGTTTATGATAATACATTTCAGGTGCTTTTTTCTTAAAAGGTTTTTCACTATCTTCGAAAAACTTTTTTCCTAAATCCTTTTTTGAATAAAAATGTAGAAAAAAGCCACATATTGCAATTACAATCCCTATTACAATTCCAATCACAAAAATAACCCACATGATTTTGCCCACCTCACTATAATCAAATTTTCCTTGAAAATCAAGAATTTTCAATAATATCTAACACCTTGTGTTTTCTACTGATCAAAATAATGCAAATTTTTCTTCAATGGAATTCTCAGATGCAACTCAAACGACAATTCATTCAAAACTTCCACTGATAAACCATTCATTTTCAGCAATTGTTCATTCATAAGCATGCCTTTTTATCAGAATTTTTTTCTTATGTTACCACGGATGTACCAAATTATCAAGTCATTAAGAACTCCCTGTACTTTTGCAATTCACCGTGATAAAGTATCTGCTTTAATTTAAAACTGGCTGTTCTGCCAGTTCTAAATTTCCCTCGCCTCAAAATCCGTTAAAACGTATTTATCTGTTTATAAAAATTTAATAGTGTCTAACACCTGGTGTTCCCAAACTACATTTTATTTTTTCTTCGATACGAATATACCACAGATTTTGCAATGTTATCTAAATCACCATAAACACCACCTAAATTGATTCCTAAAACATCCAATTCAGAAAGTATTTCTTGATAATTATTTATTTCCAGCGTTATATCTGGATTGATATTCTGAACACTTAATATATTATAATCATATACCATATCGCAAGAATAAAAATATGGCTGGTAAATAAAAAGCCCTTTTTGTGCATTGATTCTATCAAATAAATTTGCTGGCTGATATGTAAAATATATTTTTAGATTTAAGATTAACTTTTCAATTCCGTTTCTATCATTATGAAAAATCTGTATTAAATTAGCTAAAAGCATAATATACGTTGCGGCAGATAGCTGATATAGGTTACCTTCTTCTGGAAAGTGTCCAAAAATATCACTTTCATAAGGAATTCTTTCATCTTCCATCTCCTCATAAACATATGCATACAAAGATAAAATAATATCTTGCAAGTCATCTTCTTTTAGACTTTTTTGAAATGTAAATAAATCCTCACTTTCTTCATAATCATTCTTCTCTTCATCATTGTAATATTCACCCCATAAATTAACATTATTTTCTCTATAGCACTCAATAAGTTGTATAAGGCAATCCGAAATTTCTGTAATATTAATTTCAGGATTTTCAAATAAATTAATCAGACTATATATAAGTTCAACTCGCACATCTCTATCACTATAAATACTTTCAAGGAAATTGTTATGTCCAACCTTTGTGAGAATATCCGTTATATCTAACAACCATTTTTTATTTAACAAATAAACTTGAGCGTATTGTGACAATGTAGGTTTTTCTAATTTATTTATAAGATTATGTATTAACATTTGCTGTGTAGACGAATTTTTCTTTAAATCATCAACTGTTGAATCTCCAACCAGCTCTGATAAGCTAAATGCTGGAACATTTTTTCCTTGACACGAAAAAAACAATGCAATCAGTGGCGAATATGAAAAATCAATAAGATTTGTTGGTACACCGTAATGTTGACAAAACGCTAAAAAATATTCTTTTTCTTCTGATGTTAATTTAGAAACAACTTGCTCATAATATTTTTTAGAGATTTCATCAATGTTATATATTTTATCAGAATCCCAACCGCCCATATATGGTCGAAAGCCATTTGCTTTTATGCCAAAATAGGGTTCATTTTGTCCTCTATAAATATAATTTTCTATTCCTAGAGTTTCTAATTCTTTGATGTATTCTGAAACTGAATTTACTCTAATTGTTTGCACACTTTTATCCTCCGTATATTAGATAATCCATATTGTACCAAGTCGCTGGCGCGACGGCTAACCCTAGACCACATTGGTGCCTGACACCAATGTGACAGATATCTTGTAATAATAATTACTCCTCCCAGACATAAATATCGTTAGGAAAATGTGCATTCATATCAGCCAATAAATCTTGAAGCTCCTCAATGTATTTTCGGTTTATGTCCTGTTGTAATATAACACCTCTACTTGGCACCCCCATAATATCTCTATCCAATTGTCTCTGTTGTTCATACATTACATCAAGAATATTGTGTAAGCGATCCAAATCAATAAGATTTTTTTGCTTAATATCTGACAGTTCTTTACTAAAAATTTTATAGAAATTAGGTTTCATGCTGTAAAGTGCCTGTATAGATTTATTATTGTAATAGCATCCTTCTCTATATAAAAATTCTTTTTCAGCATTACTACTATGTCCATCTGTAGTTGCTTCCATTAATAGATCCGCATATGAATTACTAAGCATTACCCAATAGGAAATTTGATTATCAAATAAATTAACATATGCTCGTGTCTTCAATTTTCCTTTTTTAACCAACTTAATTGAATGAATCCACAATCGAATCTGATATCCTATTATTATAATCGGCGGAACTACTGCTCCTAAAATAACAATTATCCAAACCCAAGTAGGTGCATTTTCTACGTCAAACAAATGATCAGCAAGAATAGAGCCTAATGCAATTACAATCTCCCAGCACATCGAGAAAAAAATCGGTTCTTGCGAATTTAGTCGTTTTTTTATGTCCTCGATATCTTTTTTTAGTGCCATCTCTTGCCAATCACTAAAATTTACCCTTCTCATACGTTATACCTCCATAACTAGATATCACGTAACTTTATATAAGTATATTTTTCCTCATTAACAAAGATTCTTCAATTCAATATACATCTTTTTAGCATCATCACCTTGCTCTTTATAATTATTCACACTTACCCACCTTACCTGAGAAATTCTATGCTTATATGTAAGTTCTAACAGACTTTCAACGCTTGATTCTCTGAACGCTTGCGGAAGTGCGGGATCGTCAATATTATTCACAATATAATCTAACACACATTTCACAATCAAGCTGCAATAATCTTTGTGATAATAATATACATCTGTACCGTACTCATTATAGTCATGATTAAAAATTTTACTCTTTATTACACATGCTCTTTTTATCGCATTACTGCTACACACAAGATTTGCTTTAATATAACGTTTTCCTTTTGCCCAAGATGAACCAAAACCCGATTGTTTTGATCCGATATACTCTACGCCCAACTTTAATAATGTATTATGACTGGATGCTGCCCCTGCCGGTGCAAAAATGTATTTTGACATAAAACTCTCCCCTTGTATGCAAATCCAAAGACCTGTTTATGGATATTATCCTTCTTATATACTCTCGATTTTATATTTCAGCCTGTTTTATTCGTTCTATTACAAATAGAACTTCTTGTAAAAACTTAATGGTGCCTGACACCTGGTGGTGTTTCCTGGTGGTGTTTATTAGATTCTTTTTCTTATGCTACCACGGATGTACCAAATTATCAAGTCATTAAGAATTTTCCGCGCTTTTATAATTCACCGCAACAAAGTGCTGGTTGTAATTTAAAACTGGCTATTTTGCCAGTTCTAAATTTTATCCATCTCGCAAATACGTTAAAACGAATTTATATGTTTATAGAAATTTAATAGTGTCTGACACCTGGTACTCCAATGGATACATATCAGAATAATTTTAAAAATGAACTTACCAAGAATAAACAAGTTATACAAAATGCAAAAAAAAGGATACATAAAGGCGAATACAGCCTGGACAGAACGATTTCAGGAACTTACAGAAGTATCAAATACTCTGTACAAAAATTTAGAGTATGAAAATGCAAGAAAACTAAACAAAGATAAGTTTCACAGGTATACGAGTTTACATTTTCGTTCAGTCATCTTAGGGAATTTAGCGTATAAAGACTATATTGATTCGAAAAAGGTGAGAGATGAGATTAGTGATTTACTTGTTGCTATTGGAAAGAAACAGATACAAGTTGTGGCAGCAGAAAAAAAAGAATTATATGATGTAAAGGACACGTGTGTTAAAACAACTAGGTATTTATATGATCGCATGGTTGCAATTCAAAATAAGACAGGTATTCTGAGAGATAAAATACGTGACGAATGTGGTAGTAGAGGCAAGGAATGGTATAACAAAATACAGAAAAATAAAGAAAAATAAAAGATTAAAAGGGATTCGATAAATAAAAAACTGTAGCAATATTCATTTTAGTGTGGGTAAATTTACGTTCAATCGCAAAAGTGTACTAATTTTATGACAGGAGATATTGCTAGTGGAAAATGAATGAATTATAATTATGTGAAAAGATACCACTAAGTAGTCGAATGAAGGATAATATCTAATTATCTCTTTTTAAGGGGATTGGAGGATTATATGAACTTAGCAGATTATCAGCAAGATATCATTATTCAAATCTATCATATGCTAACAGATGACGATTATAATAAAGTCATCTCTTTACATGGTGATACTGGTTGTGGAAAATCCACAATAGCATTAGGGGTTACTGAACAACTTAAAGAAGGGTGGACCTTTTTTTTCATTGAAGGCGTTGATCAAAATTTGGCTCCATATCTTACATGGCATATTGGAACTAAGATGTATTCTAAAAAGAAGTTGGATTTAGGTGGTGAAATTTCCTTTGGTATTAATTTTTCCCCGATGCCAATATCGTTAGAGTTTGGTGGTGCTGCACAATACAATAAACAAAGTTTTGTCCTAACACCGAGTGAGGAAGCATTAGTAGCCGGAATTAAGAAACGAGCTGCGGGAAATCGACATATACTTTTTATCGCGGACAATTATGAACTATGGGATGTTCCGTCAAAGCAGTTTTTACAAAAACTTATGTTTCCTCGGCTAAATTTACTCTCTGATTTTCATTTGGTTACATTACTTATATCTCGTAATAAAGTTTCTGTAGATGGAAACACTCCATTAGATATCCCGGTTGGAGATATACCTGATGATAATATTTTATATATATTACGTCAAAAAGGACATTCCGAACGAATTAACATAAAAGATATTCGAGCTTGTGCGGGAAATGACCTGACTCTCGCACTTATGGCCGCCGATTATTATAATCAAAGTAATTCTTTAACACAGAATTTTAATGAGATTATGAAAAAACGTTGCAAAGAACTGACACCGCAAGATCAAAATGCGTGTAAGATTTTGGAACCGCTTTCCATTATTGATTCTTACTTTACCAAAGATGAGACCGCTTTTTTTATTAATTCTGCGCCTAATGATGCGGACGAAACGGAGTATTTGGCCGAAGAATATCTTACATTTGCCAAAAAACAATTGTTCATTGTCGGAGCTGAAAACTATCATTTTACTAATGAACGGATTAAATCATATTTTAAAACACAACTTTCAAAAAGGGAAAAATATCATCATCGCAAATTTTCAGGATATTTGCAAAAACGACATGCTGATGATTATTATAACAGAGGAAAGCATTTGAGACTTAGCCTTCAAACTAATGATTCTAAATTTATTTTAGAATCTTGGCAACTATTGTTTCTTTCTTACCTTCGACGAGCATCTAAAATTGGGGAAATGGATGATATATATAATATACTTGATCAAATTAATTCCTTACTCAATCGTTTAAACGGTGATTTAGAAGAAACTCAACGCCATACACTTAATGAGTTTATGTCTGGCTATCAAGAATTTTCAAAATATAATTATAAAAAAGCACTTTTCCATTTACAGTCAATCACTCCTAGTAGATTGATTCCAGCTAGTTTAGCTGAATGCCAGAGATTAATTCTTCTTTGTTATGTGCAATTGGCAGAAAACCCTCTAATAATCTGTCAGTTGGCTGAAGAATTATATGAAACTGTAAACACACTTAATTTCTGCGAAGATGAACAATATTGTAGAGCTGCGCTTGTTTTATTGGATGTTTATATAGATCGATCAAACGATAGTCAAAAAGTAAGGATTTTGAAAAAGAAATTTATTCAAATTATTCAACAGCATATGGGAAGTGCTACATTTGAAGAATTTGAAGCTTGCTATAACCGGAAGGCCTCTCTTTATTATTCAGCAGTGATTGCAAGTCGACAGACGGCGCAAAGCATACAGTTTTATCGTAGCAACTTTAACCGTAATGGTCTTTATATGGCACTTTGCAATCATTTAGCAAATACAATTGTCGCTGGTGATTATTTAGTGGCAGAACAAACCTTAAATGAATGTGATGTAATGCTTCGGCAAAATGATGGATGGTACTATCCAAGCCGTTACAAAATTGAGAACAATCGGATCCTTCTTAAGTTTCTCTTAGATGAAAGGACATTTCTAGAGAATCGAAATCAGTATCTGATTTCTGTAAAAAAGGCGGCAATGGCATTTTCAGAAATTATGGAAAACCAAGAAGATGAAGTTTCCCATGTTATTCTTTTTAATTATTTAGCATTTTCTTTATTGTATGGTTCAAAAACCATTGAAAAGGATCTTGAAAAAGCTTCCAGGGAGCTTTCGGATATAGATGATTATTATCAATATTTTCTACATGACTTATTATTTGCTCATGCATTACTTCAAAATAATACAATTACTGCCAAGAAAGAACTTTGTATTTTAAAGAAATTGGATGTTCCACTTTTACGTGAATATAGGCAAATTTTTAACAAACGGCAGAATGAGCAAGAAAATCTGCTTAATGCACCTTGGAAACTAAAGGGGGATTCTATGATGTATCATATATGCATTTCAACAGCATGTGCCCATATTCAAGATCCCTCATGTCAGTTTTATGGCCGTGGCTTTTTGCTTTCAGATCTTCAGTTTTTATCGTTTTAATACTATTATTTTAATCTGTTAACTGCAGCAGTTATAATTGCATGATAGATATCACTGTACTGAAAGTTCATTTGGTTAAAATCAAAAGCGAATGAACTATGCCGAGTAGTATAAGGAGTTGTTGATACATCGAATATGTAAGGTTTCCCCTCTGAACTTATACGAAAATCAATACGTCCATATACATTCATCTGCAAGAGATTAAAGGCTTTTTTTGCATAATTGCATATTTGGTCTAGGGTCTGTTGCGGTTGAGTGTCCCTTAAACAATAAAAATCATAACTATTTTCTGCTGAAGATTGCTCATCTAGAATCTTCCTCTTGCCAAGATCTATACCGACAGGGGGAAGTATTTTTATTGAGTTTCCAATTTTAAATATAGGGACTTCACATTCCTCACCAGCAATATACTCTTGTACAATGCATGTTATTCCACAAAATTGTTTGAATTTTTCTGACGAAGCATAAAAAATGCCAGATTCATTTATTCCTTGACTTGCAGATTCTGAGCAGGGTTTGCAGATGACTTGAATTCCATCTTCTGGAGCACCGTTAATCCATTTTCCTTCACTGCTTAACAACCAACTTTTTGGTGCTGAAATACTGTGTGAACGAAATAATGTTGTGAAATAGTACTTATTACGGCACAATGCACAAGTTAAAGAAGACGAAGTGCTGTAATGAAGTCCTACTAATTCACAAAAGGCAGGAATAATAGTTTTTTTGTTATCGCCAAGTCCATTTCTTGCCAAATTATATATTAAACAATTTTGGAATCGTGTAGGATGCTCCATGAAATCGGATATGAAATCCAGCTCATTATAGTATACCGATTGTATATAATAACCTGCGGATACGATTCCTTGATATATTTCATTAAATTCTTCAATAGAAAAGCGTTCAGTTTCACTACACTGAAGCTGATTATTATTGACATAACCTCTTGGTTGTTGGACATGAGCCAATAAAATAATATTTAGCACATTTTTATTTACTTTATTTTCTTCTTTTGTCCAGAAAGGAACATTTTTTTGCTCGCTCATAACATCCTCCTGTATGTAAGAGATAATTAGATATTATCCATTATTCATAATTACTCCAATTTCATAAAATTTCTTGGATGCTTTGTTGTCAGAATGTTATTTTGCTTGGACATAGACACACTTGTATAAATTTCCGTAGTTTTAATAGAACTATGTCCAAGCATTTTTTGTATATAACGAATATCGACATCAGCCTCTAAGAGTAGTGTCGCAAATGAATGCCGGAACATATGAGGGGTAATATGCATATCGATCATAGCTATATTCAGGTATTTTACAATCATTGCACGTACTGATTGCTCGGAATATCTTTGATGAAGACGATTTATAAAAAACCAATTGGTGGATATAATGTCGTCTTTAAAAACAGAGTAATATTCTAGTAGAATTTTTTTTACATCATCGTTTCCAATTTGAATCATGCGTTCTTTGGAACCTTTGCCATATATTACTATTTTGTAAGATACTAAATCCACTTGTTGTAATGTTAAATTGCATAATTCCGATATCCTGGCACCAGTAGCGAAGAGTAATTCAATTACGGCAATATCGCGGAGAATAGAATTCCTTTTGCAGTCAGTGTTAGCGAGAGATTTCTGCTTATACA
>OGRR01001909.1_pt1 | contig 12101 bp, 6 predicted proteins | sample 1553511 | NCBI WGS metagenome assembly OGRR01 (sample SAMEA2580040, study PRJEB22360) | human gut metagenome | biome: human gut; feature: human-associated habitat; material: faeces | place: Denmark | collected 2008/2010 | reverse complement strand
ATTGTTTCCTTCAAGGACTGAGAGGCCGTTTCCCCGTTAATAAATTAAATCCCAAAATACACTGCTGAATACGCCGAAAGATCCAGCACAGCTTTCCCATCCGTAACCTTCACTTTCTTCTTCGTATACTTCTTACTTCCTCCAAATGTTACATCATCACTAGCCAGAATCACTTCCAGTTCCTTTGCATCCGTTATTGGAAGCTCATATCCTTCCTGATCCTCATCCGAGAAATTAAAGACAGCAACGATACGATCTTTTCCATCTGTTCTTTCGAACGCATAGATACAGCGCTCTTCCTGATGGCAGTCCAGCCACTGAAATCCTGCATTCTCATAATCTTTGGCAGAAAGAGCCGGAGTTGTCATATACAGATGATTCAGTTTCTGCATGAAGTGATGGAATGCATCGTGAATTGGATACTTCAGGATATCCCAGTCCTGCTCACGCTTTTCATCCCATTCGCGGAGCTGACCGATCTCGTTACCCATGAAGTTCAATTTTTTTCCCGGATGTGCGTACATATACATATAGAACGCACGCGCCTGTGGAAATTTCTCTTCGTACTCACCATACATTTTTTGTGCGATCGTTGCTTTTCCGTGAACAACTTCGTCATGTGAAAGAGGAAGAAGGAAATCGTCGTTATAATAATACATCATAGAGAAAGTAAGCTTATGATAATCACGGCTTCTGTACTCCGGTGCTGTGCGGAAGTAGTCGAGAGTATCGTTCATCCAACCCATATCCCATTTGTAATCGAATCCAAGTCCACCCTGATCTACAGGTTTTGTGACACCTTCAAAAGAGGTGGAATCCTCGGCAGAGAGCATAACTGTCGGGTGCAGTGTTTTTAATCCGCGGTTCATTTCACGAATAAAGTCTACTGCATTATTGTTAACACCTCTTGCAGGTTCGCCCTGCCAGTAGATGATACGGCTGATTGCATCCATACGGATTCCGTCCACATGATATACGCTTAACCAGTAGTTTGCAGCAGACTGCAGGAAGCTTCGGACCTCGCCTCTGGAATGCATGAAGTTGCAGCTTCCCCATTCGCTGACACCGACATCCTGGTGTGGATATTCATAGAGTGCAGTTCCGTCATAGTCGGACAGTGCATAGTGATCAACGGCAAAATGTACCGGTACAAAATCCATGATGACACCGATGTCATTCTTATGGCAGGCATCGATGAATTTCATCAGTTCTTCGGCAGTTCCGTAGCGGGCGGTCGGACTGAAGAATCCGGTGTTCTGATATCCCCAGGATTCATCACATGGATGTTCGCTAAGCGGCATAATCTCAATATAATTGTAATCATTTTCTTTCAGATAAGGAATCAGGATATCGATCATTTCCACATAAGTATACCAGTCGTCTGCTTTTTCAGAAGGCTTTTTAAATGATCCGAAATGCAGTTCATAGATGTTCAGCGGCTTGTCCTTGCATACCGAACGCTTCTGCATCCATTTGCTGTCTTTGAATTTATAGTGGGACAGATCGCGGATGATGGAAGCAAAGGCCGGGCGTAGTTCCATGCCGAAGCCATAAGGATCGCAGTGCTCCACGCAGCTTCCGTCCTGTCTGTAAATGCGGTATTTGTACATCATACCCGGTTTTGCTCCCCTGGCATAGCATTCCCAAAAATTGCCGTCATAAGTTTTGTTCAGCTCCCATTCCTGCCAGCCGTTAAATTCCCCAATGACTGTAATGCGTGATGCAGCAGGTGCAAAGGTACGGAATGTGGTTCCGTCTTTGTCCGGGTGTGCGCCGAGAAATTCATAAGCGTCGAATATTTTTCCTGTGTAAAATCCGTAAAAATCCATATTAACCTCCGTGAAAATGCAACGTAAAAGATCAACTGTCGAAAAGATAATGGACAGTAGTTGCTTTTTTGATTTATAATCATATTATAAGAAAAATGCGAGGAGGTATCCACCAACAAAACCGACGAAAGGATGGATAACCGACGAATATGAGAAAGTGTTGGGAAATGGGAGGTAAGATGGATCTTAGAATTGAGAAAACAGAGCGGGGAATCAAGAACGCATTTATCGAACTGCGTTCCAGGAAACCTTTGGAAAAGATAACAGTAAAAGAACTATGTGAAAGTGCAAGAATCAATAAGTCTACCTTTTATGCGCATTATAAAGATATCTACGATTTGTCAGATGCGATGGAAGAAGAAGTAGTACAGTCGATTGCGAACAGTATCCAGCATCCGGAATATCTGCTGGAGCATCCGGCAGAGTTTGCACGGGAACTTCTGATGGCTTATGTATCGCAGAATTCCCTGACGGCGATTTTATTTTCCGGCAGTCAGGCGAATCATTTTGCGGATAGTATCGAGCGGAGCATCAAGCAGATGATCTTTGAAAAATACCCGGAATTGAAAGAAGATACAGCAATGAATGTGATGCTCAGCTATTGTATCCAGGGAAGCTACCACGCTTACCAGAAGAATCGGAGCGGAGATATCATGACGGTGATCGATGTGATCGCAGGAATGACGGGAGCGATTCGACCGATGTATGAAGAACGATTGGGGGAAAACAGATCATGAATCTGGAACAGCCGTGTATCCGCATTTCGGTGCGGAATCTGGTGGAATTTATATTAAGACATGGAGATATTGACAACCGGACCGGAGGGGCAGATAAGGATGCCATGCAGCAGGGCAGCCGCATACACCGGAAAATCCAGAGGCAGCAGGGGGCAGAGTACCGTGCAGAAGTTCCGTTAAGATATCAGATCCCGTGTGATGGATTTATCCTGAGTGTAGAAGGAAGAGCGGACGGAATCATAGAACTTCCGAAGCGTGTGGTGGTCGACGAGATCAAAGGTGTATTTAAAGATCTGAAACGTCTGGAAGAGCCACAGCTTTTGCATCTGGCACAGGCAAAATGCTATGCATATATTTATGCAGAACAAAAAAATCTGGAAGAGATCGGAGTGCAGATGACGTATTGTAATCTGGATACCGAAGAGATCCGCAGATTCCGCGAGACATATACCTGGGCAGAACTTAAGAAATGGTTCGAAAAGCTGGTATCTGAATATGAAAAATGGGCAAGATACCAGATGACATGGAGAGCAAAGAGAAATGCTTCCACTAAAACCGTAGAATTCCCATTCGAATACAGAGATGGACAGAAGAAACTGGTTGAGTCTGTATATCGGACCATTTTAAGAAAAAAGAAATTATTCATCCAGGCACCTACCGGAGTCGGCAAGACGATGGCGGCCGTATTTCCGGCGGTGAAAGCTGTCGGGGAAGAACTGGGAGAAAAGATTTTTTATCTGACGGCCAGGACGATTACCAGAACGGTGGCAAGTCAGGCATTCGCGATTCTGAGAGAACAGGATCTGAAGATGAAGGTCATTACATTGACGGCAAAAGAAAAAATCTGTTTCTGTGAAGAAACCATCTGTAATCCGGATGTGTGTCCATATGCAAAAGGGCATTTTGACCGTGTAAATGATGCCGTTTATGAACTGCTCACATCGACAGACGAGATGAGCCGGGAAGTATTGGAAGAACAGGCAAGAAAATGGAATGTATGTCCATTTGAAATGGCACTGGATGTATCACAGTGGGTAGACGCAGTTATATGTGATTATAATTATGTTTTTGATCCAAATGCACATTTGAAACGCTTTTTCGGAGACGGCGTCAAAGGAGAATACCTGTTCCTGATCGATGAGGCACACAATCTGGTAGAACGCGGCAGGACAATGTACAGCAGCAGTATTTGCAAGGAGGATTTTCTGAAGATCAAAAAGCTGGTAAAATACGGGGAACCGAAACTTGTCTCGGCGTTGGAGAGCTGCAATAAGCAGCTTCTGGAATTGAAAAGAGAATGTGACGGCTGCCAGATACTGAACAGTGTGTCACATGTGTATATTAAGCTTCTGTCTTTGATGACGAAGCTGGAAGAGTTTATAGAAGACTGTAAAGATGAAGTGATACGGAAAGAGGTGCTGGAGTTTTACTTTGGTATCCGTAATTTCATATATATTCATGACCGGCAGGATGAAAATTATCTGATCTATTCAGAACTTAGTGAAGAAGGAAAGTTTTACCTGCATCTGTTCTGTGTCAATCCGGCAGGATGTCTGCAGGAATATATGGGGAAAGCAAATAGTACGATATTATTTTCGGCAACATTTCTTCCAATCAATTATTATAAAAAACTGTTATCTACAACAAAGGAAGACTATGCAATCTATGCGGAATCTCCATTTGAACCAGGCAAAAGATTATTGATTCTGGGAAATGATGTCAGCACGAAGTATACCAGGCGAGGGCCGGAGATGTACCGGAAGTATGCAGAATACGTGATGCATGTGATAAAAGGAAGAACAGGGAATTATATTGCGTTTTTCCCGTCTTATCGATTTCTGGAAAAAGTCTGGGAAGTATTCATGGAATTGCCACAGGAACAGATTGAAGTTGTAGTACAGTCCCAATATATGACGGAGCAGGAACGGGAAGAATTCCTGAAAAAATTCGAACAGGAAAGAGCACACAGCCTGATCGGTTTCTGTGTGATGGGTGGTGTCTTTTCGGAAGGAATTGATCTGACGGAAGATAAACTGATCGGGACAATGATCATCGGGACAGGACTTCCGCAAGTGTGCCTGGAACGGGAACTTTTAAAGTATTATTTTGACCGGAAGAATCTGAACGGATTCGATTATGCTTACCTGTATCCGGGGATGAATAAGGTGTTACAGTCCGCAGGAAGAGTTATCCGGACCGATCAGGACAGAGGTGTGATAACACTGTTGGATGACCGATTTATGGACAGACAGTGCCAGGAGGTGTTCCCGAGGGAGTGGAATGATTTCCAGATCTGTAACAGTGAAAATATTGAAGAAAAGATTGCAAAATTCTGGAAGGCGGAAGAACAGACAGATACGAAATAAGCAGCATTAAAAAGAAAAATACCATGAGGAACATATGCTCCTATGGTATTTTCCGTCATGCATCCGAAAGATGTATTAAAAATAAGATAAAAATTCCTGCGCGGCCTTGGATATCGGGACTTTCTCGTTATATGCGATGACAAGCTCCCTTTCCGGAAGTACTTCTTTTGTCTCGACAATGAAAAGCGAATCCGAATCGGAGGTCTGGGAAAGGCAGAAATCCGGAATAAATGCAATTCCAAGTCCGATGCGGGCAAGATCAATGAGAAGATCATTACTGCTGAGTTCAATCTCCGGAACCAGATCCAGCTGGTTCTGAAGAAACAGATTGTGTAGATATTCACTGGTTGTACTTTTTCTGTCCAGCATAAGGATCGGATAGTTCAGAAGTTCTTTGAAAGAGAGCTTCTTTCCTTTTAATTCCTCAAATGCCTTGTCTGCGATAAATACATCCTGAAAATCTTTGATTTTTTTTACATTCGGAACATTCCCGAGATAAGCATTCGGTGAATTGACAACGATCAGATCCACCTGTCCGGTCTCAAGGAGTTCTACACAGCGAATGGATGTCGCATTGGTAACTTTGATATGCGCTCCGGGAAATTCCCGGTGGAAACGTTCCAGATAAGGTACCAGAAAATACCGGCAGATCGTGTCACTGGCTCCGATATGAAGCTGTCCTCCGCGTGTGCCGACATCGAGGAGCTGGCTTTCGCCGCGCTTGATCAGGCTGATCGCCGGTTCGATGTGGCGCAGAAGGATCTCGCCTTCGGTAGTAAGACGGACTTTCTTGGTACTCCGGATGAATAAGGTCTGATCCAGCTTCTTCTCCAGTGCCTTGATGGACTGGCTGACAGCCGACTGTGAGATGAACAATTGCTTGGAGGCTTCCGAAAAGCTTAAGGTGGAAGCTACATAGTAAAATACTTTATATAATTCATAGTTAATATCCATGATAAGTCCTCCTAATGAATCTTAACTGTATTATAAGTGAAATGAAAGAAAATTACAACCGTATTTATAAATAGAAGTGTTATAATAATGAAAAGCAGGAGGAAAAAGACTTGAAGAAGCTAACAACGATTATATCTGTTACGGCCATGATGTGTGCAGTGATGGCAGCACTGATATTTAGTATATGGCTGGCCGTATATGGAGACAGTAATTACAGGTTTTATAAAAAAGAATATCAACGCTATGAAGTGACGGAAGATCTGGATATGAGCATAGACCATGTCATGTATGTGACAGAACATATGATGAATTATCTGATCGGGAAAGAGGAGGAGCTGTCGGTTGTGACGACAGTGGAAGGAAGAGAGCAGGATTTCTTTAATGAAAGAGACCGGCTGCATATGCGTGATGTCAGGAATCTGTTCCTGGGAGGAATGAAAGTCGGAGTAATCTGTCTGGCTGTGGCAGCAGTTATACTGGCGGTACTGAGAACACGGGAAGAAGACTGGAAGAGACTGTATTTCAGAACATATTCGATCGCACTGAGTGCCTGGCTGGTCATAGGCGTACTGCTGGGGATTGCATTCCGTGTAGATTTTACAACGTGTTTTACGATTTTTCATAAGCTGTTTTTTACCAATAATCTGTGGGTATTCGACCCGGAGACGGATTATATGATACGGATGCTGCCGGAAGGATTCTTTTCGGATATGGTGATCCGCATCAGTGAAGTGTTTGGTGGAGTGCTGCTTCTGATATGGATTGTATTGTTTTTGGGAAAAAGAAATTATAAAAAGGAAGAGAAAAAAGATGATTGATAAGTATAAGTTATAAAAGTGTTTAGATATATTAATTGTATTAAATAATGATTGTTGTGTTATACTAACAATAGAAAATGTGTAAAAATTCATTTGTGGAGGATTACTTATGAGCAATGTAAAAAGAGTGTACGTGGAGAAAAAATCAGGATTTGATGTACAGGCAAAGGAACTTAAGACCGAGATCCGAAGCTATCTTGGAATCAAAGACGTAGACAGCGTCCGTGTACTGATCCGTTACGATGTGGAAAACGTATCGGATGAGACATTTGAGAAAGCATGTAACGGCATCTTTTCTGAACCACCTGTAGATACATTATATAAAGAAGAATTTCAGGCAGAAGAAGGAAGCAGAATCTTTTCCGTAGAATTTCTTCCGGGACAGTTTGATCAAAGAGCAGATTCCGCTGTGCAGTGTATTCAGTTTATCAAAGAAGACGAGCAGCCGGTAATCCGTACTGCGACTACTTACGTGATCCATGGTGGAAACGGAACTGTTTCGGATGAAGAATTCGAAGCAATCAAAGAGCATTGTATTAACCCTGTAGATTCCAGAGAAGCACAGGAAGAAAAACCGGAGACACTGGTTACTGTATTCGATGAGCCGGCAGATGTAAAGATCTTTGACGGATTTAAAGATATGGAAGAAAGCAAACTGAAAGAATTATACGATTCTCTCGGACTTGCCATGACATTTAAGGATTTCCAGCATATCCAGAATTATTTTGCGTCAGAAGAAGACAGAGATCCTTCTATGACAGAGATCCGTGTTCTGGATACCTACTGGTCAGATCACTGCCGTCATACAACATTCTCGACAGAACTTACAGATGTTTCATTCGGCGATGGTGATTACAGAGAGCCGATGGAAGAGACTTACAAACAGTACATCGCTGATCACAGCGAGATCTTCAAAGGAAGAGAAGACAAATTTGTCTGCCTGATGGATCTTGCACTGATGGCAATGAGAAAATTAAAACGTGAAGGAAAGTTACAGGATCAGGAAGAGTCTGATGAGATCAATGCATGCAGTATCGTTGTTCCGATCGAGGTAGACGGAGTGGAAGAAGAGTGGCTTGTAAACTTTAAGAACGAGACACATAACCATCCGACAGAGATCGAGCCATTCGGTGGTGCTGCTACCTGCCTTGGAGGAGCTATCCGTGACCCATTGTCAGGACGTACTTATGTATATCAGGCAATGCGCGTGACAGGAGCCGCTGATCCTACCGTATCTGTAAAGGATACATTAAAAGGAAAGCTTCCACAGAAGAAACTGGTCAGAGAAGCAGCTCATGGATATAGTTCATATGGTAACCAGATCGGCCTGGCAACCGGAGCGGTAAAAGAAATCTATCATCCGAATTATGTTGCAAAACGTATGGAGATCGGAGCAGTGCTTGGAGCAGCACCGAGACGTGCGGTTATCAGAGAGACATCGGATCCTGGAGATATCATCATTCTTCTTGGCGGACGTACCGGACGTGACGGCTGTGGCGGAGCAACAGGATCTTCCAAAGTACATACAGAAGAGTCCATCGAAACATGTGGGGCAGAAGTGCAGAAAGGTAATGCACCGACAGAAAGAAAGATCCAGAGATTATTTAGAAGAGAAGAAGTCAGCAAGCTGATCAAGAAATGTAACGACTTCGGTGCAGGCGGAGTATCCGTTGCTATCGGAGAACTTGCAGACGGACTTCAGATCGATCTTGATAAAGTACCTAAGAAATATGCCGGTCTTGACGGAACAGAGATCGCAATCTCTGAATCACAGGAACGTATGGCAGTTGTTGTAGATCCAAAAGATGTAGATGAATTCATGAAATATGCATCCGAAGAGAACTTGGAGGCAACAAAAGTAGCAGTTGTAACAGAAGATCCAAGACTGGTACTTTCATGGAGAGGAAAAGAGATTGTAAATCTTTCACGTGCATTCCTTGACACCAACGGAGCACACCAGGAGACAACGGTAGCAGTTGACATTCCGAACAGAAAAGACAGTATCCTTGTAAGAGAAGATGTGAAAGATGTAAGAGAAAAATGGCTCGGCATGTTAAAAGACCTGAATGTATGCTCACAGAAAGGTCTGGTAGAGATGTTCGACGGATCGATCGGAGCAGCTTCTGTATTCATGCCGCATGGTGGAAAATATCAGAAGACAGAGACACAGGCAATGGTGGCAAAACTTCCGGTATTAACAGGAGACTGCGATACTGTAAGTATGATGAGTTACGGATTCGATCCGTATCTGTCAACATGGAGTCCATATCACGGAGCAATCTATGCAGTGACAGAATCTATCGCTAAGATCGTAGCAGCAGGCGGTGACTACAGCAAGATCCGTTTCACATTCCAGGAATACTTCCGTCGTATGACAGAAGATCCACACAGATGGAGCCAGCCGTTTGCGGCACTTCTTGGTGCTTACAGTGCACAGCTTGGATACGGACTTCCTTCTATTGGTGGAAAAGACAGTATGTCAGGAACGTTTGAAGACATTGATGTACCGCCGACACTGGTATCTTTCGCAGTAGACATTGCAAAAGAGAAAGACATTATTTCACCGGAACTTAAGAAAGCCGGAGATAAACTTGTATGGCTTCGCATTGAGACGGATAATTACGATATTCCTGTATACGGAAAGGTTATGGATCAGTATGGTAAGTTTACTGAAGATATACACAGCGGCAAGATCGTAGCAGCTTATGCATTAGACAGACATGGTATCGCGGCAGCAGTCAGCAAGATGGCTTTCGGTAACGGCATGGGTGTGAAGATTGAGCATAATGTAGATGCAAGAGATTTATTTGCACCGGCATTCGGAGATATCATTGCAGAAGTACCAGCAGATAAGGTGTCTGAACTTGGAATTACCTATACCGTGATCGGTGAAGTGACAGATAATGCGGCAATCGAATATAAAGATGTGAAGATCGCATTAGAAGAGGCAGTATCTGCATGGGAAGAGACGCTGGAAAAGGTATTCCCGACCAATTCCGGAGCGGAAGGACAGGATGCGAAGGTGGAGACAGGATTATATGATACATTTGATATTTATATTTGTGACCACAAGATCGCTCAGCCGACCGTATTTATCCCGGTAATGCCTGGAACAAACTGTGAGTATGACAGTGCGAAAGCATTTGAAAGAGCAGGAGCAAAGGTGATCACAAAGGTATTCAGAAATATGAGTGCATCTGATATCGTTGATTCGGTAGAAGTATTCGAAAAAGCAATCGGACAGTCACAGATCATCATGTTCCCTGGCGGATTCAGTGCAGGTGATGAACCAGACGGATCAGCAAAATTCTTCGCAACAGCATTTAAGAATGCGAAGATGAAAGAAGCGGTAGAAAAATTATTGAATGAGCGTGACGGACTGGCACTTGGTATCTGCAACGGATTCCAGGCTCTGATCAAGCTTGGTCTGGTACCAAGCGGAGAGATTACAGGACAGCAGCCGGATTCACCGACACTTACATACAACACGATCGGCCGCCATATCTCCAAGATGGTCTATACAAAAGTAGTAACGAACAAATCTCCATGGCTCAGAGAAGCAGAACTTGGCGGAGTATACACCAACCCTGCATCTCATGGTGAAGGAAGATTTGTTGCAAATAAAGAATGTCTGGACAAGTTATTCGCAAATGGCCAGGTTGCAACACAGTACTGTGATCCGGAAGGAAATATCACAATGAACGAAGAATGGAATGTCAACGGTTCTTACTGTGCGATCGAAGGTATTACAAGCCCGGACGGACGTGTACTTGGTAAGATGGCGCATTCAGAAAGAAGAAACAGAAGTGTGGCAATGAACATTTACGGAGAACAGGATATGAAGATCTTCGAATCAGGAGTAAAATACTTCAAATAATGAAACAGACAGAGAGAAGAACAGAATTCTATGTATTGTGATAAATGCAATTCAGAGTGCGTTCTGTTTCAAAAAAATGAATAAAATACAAGAAAAAGCACAAAACCCTTGCAAAATCTGCAAGGGTTTTGTAAAAAGTTGCAAAAATAACAAAAAACTGTAAAAATATCTTGCCAGATACACTTGTTTGCTTTACAATAGTAAAGGACAAAGGCGTCAGGGAAAAACAGATGGCGTAAGTCATCTGTTTTTTTATAGTAAAGTATGCCTTTGAAAAGGATACGTATATTATTTAGGAGGTAGAAAGCTATGTCATATGTTGATGAAGTACTAGAGAAAGTAGTAGCTAAGAATCCTGCAGAGCCAGAATTCCACCAGGCAGTAAAAGAGGTATTAGAGTCATTAAGAGTTGTTGTAGAGGCTAACGAGGAGAAATTTAGAAAAGACGCTCTTCTTGAAAGACTTGTTGAACCTGAAAGACAGATCAAATTCCGTGTTCCATGGGTAGACGATAAAGGACAGGTTCAGGTTAATACAGGATACCGTGTACAGTTTAACAGCGCAATCGGACCATACAAAGGAGGATTACGTCTGCACCCATCTGTAAACCTTGGTATCATCAAATTCCTTGGATTTGAGCAGATCTTCAAGAACTCACTGACAGGACTTCCAATCGGCGGAGGTAAAGGTGGTTCTGACTTCGATCCTAAGGGGAAATCAGACAGAGAAGTAATGGCATTCTGCCAGAGCTTTATGACAGAACTTTGCAAATATATCGGAGCTGACACAGATGTTCCTGCAGGAGACATCGGAACAGGTGCAAGAGAGATTGGTTACATGTTCGGTCAGTACAAGAGAATCAGAGGCCTGTATGAAGGTGTTCTGACAGGAAAAGGATTAAGCTACGGCGGATCTTTAGCAAGAACAGAAGCTACAGGATATGGACTTCTCTACTTAACAGAAGAATTATTAAAGATCAACGGAAAAGACATCAAGGGAATGACAGTTGCAGTTTCCGGAGCTGGTAACGTTGCAATCTATGCAATCCAGAAAGCTCAGCAGCTTGGAGCGAAAGTTGTAACAGCAAGTGATTCTACAGGATGGGTATATGATCCGGACGGAATCGACGTTGCAGCATTAAAAGAAATCAAAGAAGTAAAACGTGCAAGACTGACAGAGTACAAGAACTACCGTCCTAATTCAGAATATCATGAAGGACGCGGTGTATGGTCTGTTAAGGTTGACCTTGCTCTTCCATGTGCTACACAGAACGAACTTCACCTTGAAGATGCAAAACAGTTAGTTGCTAACGGATGCGTAGCTGTATGCGAAGGTGCGAACATGCCTACTACATTAGAAGCAACACAGTATCTGCAGGAGAATGGTGTGATCTTTGCACCTGGTAAGGCTGCAAATGCCGGTGGTGTTGCTACATCTGCACTTGAGATGTCACAGAACAGCGAGAGACTTAACTGGACATTCGAAGAAGTAGATGCAAAACTGAAGCACATCATGGTAAA
>OGRR01001899.1_pt1 | contig 12136 bp, 9 predicted proteins | sample 1553511 | NCBI WGS metagenome assembly OGRR01 (sample SAMEA2580040, study PRJEB22360) | human gut metagenome | biome: human gut; feature: human-associated habitat; material: faeces | place: Denmark | collected 2008/2010 | reverse complement strand
TCGAGATCAGCCCGCTGGCCAAGCGCAAGCCGGACGATCCCGCTTTCACCGAGCGTTTTGAGTACTTCATCGACTGCACCGAGTACGGCAACGCTTTCAGCGAGCTGAACGACCCCATCGACCAGAAGGGCCGCTTCGAGCGTCAGGTCGCCGAGCGCAAGGCCATCGAGCCCGACTGCAAGGCACAGGTCGATTACGACTACGTCAACGCTCTGGAGTACGGTCTGCCTCCCACGGGCGGCCTCGGCTTCGGTGTTGACCGTCTGGTCATGCTGCTGACGGACAGCGCTTCTATCCGTGACGTGCTGCTGTTCCCCACGATGAAGCCGATTGAGCAGTAAATTTCCAATTTGTAATTAGAAAAGCCTGAAACTTCTTGATGTACCGAGAAGTTTCAGGCTTTTTCTTTTGATGAATTTCCAGTAAAAACTACGCCATACGCCAATTTTACGCCAAACGATGCAGGATTTTGTGCAGAGCAAAAAGAGCGTTGTTCTAATTTTGGTGTAAGAATCGGGCGTGTGGTGGATGGGTGTAGACCTGTAAAGGGCTGCATCACAAAGTGGATTCATGGATCTGCAAACGGACAGACAGAACTTTCCACCGCAGGAGAAGCAAATGTGAAAAACATGGAGGTTTTCTTACATCTTCAAAACCGACTCCCAGATCTCCTCGACCACCGGAACACCAAGCTCGCGATTTTCTTTGATGGTGCGCAGCATTCCCTCGCCGGGCCAGCGGACTTCGCCATCCGGTCTGGCCGGGGTGCTGGCCTTGATGTCCGCAAGGATGGCGCTGATGACGGCGTCGTTTTCCTCGACGGTGCCAAATTTAGTGGGGTCGATCGCGATCATGATTTGGGTCAGACCGATCTCGTCGCCGAAGGTCCCGATGGTGTGGACGGCATTGCCGCCGGAAAGGAGGGTGGCGATCAAATCCAGCAGGATGGAGAGGCCGCTGCCCTTCCAGTAGCCGATGGGCAGTGCGCGGCCGCTCTTTTCGATGGCGGCGGGGTCTGTCGTGAGCTGGCCGTCCTCGTCGCAGCCGCCGGGTACGGGCAGCTGCCTGCCAGCCCGACGGGGGCTCTCCAGCTTGCCGTAGCTGAACTGGCTCAAGGCGCAGTCCACCATGACGTGCTGACCGTCGGAGCGGGGGACAGCGAGGATGATGGGGTTATTGCCGATGCGGCAGTCTTTGGCGCCCCAAGCAGGCATATTGGGGGCGGTGTTCGACCAGCAGATGCCGATGCAGCCGTTTTCGGCGGCCAGCACGCCGTAGGGGCCGCCGCGCATCCAGTGGTTGTTGTTGCCCAATGCCACGATGCCGACGCCGTTCTCTTTGGCGAGGGCGCAGGCACGTTCCATTGCGCGCTGTGCGTTCAGCGGGCCGAAGCCGCGGTGGCCGTCCCAGCGCTCCATACTGCCCATGCGGGAGATGCACTCGGCGCGGGCAAGCGGGTCGATCTCGCCCTTTTCGAGGTAGCTCACCACCCGCGGAAAGCGATTCAGACCGTGGCTGTACACGCCGGAAAGGCTGTTCTGGGCGAAAATCACAGCGGCGTCTTTGGCGTCCGACGGGGTGAAGCCGTGCTTTTCCAGCACGCGGGCAAACTGAGCGACCATTTCTTCGTAGGCGACACGTTTCATGAATATCTCCTCCTGAGCAGTGTTTGAAAAGAATAATGTAAGCGCTTTCTTGACGCGATTATAGCACAACAAAAGCAAAAATCAAGTGCTTTTGCAAAATTAGTGTAACCGCTTACATTTTGAGGAACACACACACTCCTAAGATTTTACACTTTAACTGCTCTGCCTCTGAACGAGTTCCGGCTGCAAGGTGACAGAAGAATAGTCCTCGCCGTGCTCGATGCGGCTCTGCAGCAGCTGGACGCAGAGCAAGGCCACCTGCTCCGGTTTGTTGTCCACGGAGGTCAATTCCGGCTCGCACAGGCGGGCATAGGTGGAATTATCATAGCCCACCACGGCGGTCTCCTCGGGGACACGGATGCCCGCCCGGAGCAGGGCTTTCAGCACACCGGCAGCGGTCAGATCCTCACCGCAGAGAATGCCGTCCGGGCGGATGCCCTCGGCCAAAAGCTGCTGCACCGCGCGGATGCCGTCCTCCAGCGTCTCGCCGGTTTCGAGGACATGTCCGTCTGCGTCCAGACCGGCAGCGGCCATTCCGGAGAGGAAGCCCTTCGCCTTGGCAGCGGCGCTGTCGGTGGACTTATCCTTGATATAGTAGAGGTTCCGGCGTCCGGTCTTCACCAGATGCTCCACGGCCATCTCGACGCCCCGGCAGTCATCGACCATGACCGAATAGGCGTCCGGCAGAGCCAGCGTGCCGTTGGCAAGGACGACGGGCATTTTGCGCAGAAGGTTCTCCATCTCTGCCCCCTGACAGATGGTGTTGAAAATCGAGCCGACCAGGATGAGGCCGTCCACCTGCTTCTGCGCCACGGCTTGTAACGTGCGCAGCGTCTCCGCCCGGTCGCCGCCGGTGTTGCAGAGGATGACCTCGTACCCTCTGCGGCCAAACTCGCGCTCGATGGTGTAGGCTGTGCGGGCATAGTGGGAATCACGGATGTCCACCGTGAGCACGGCCACCGTGTGCAGGCTCTTGCTGACCATGCCCTGTGCAATGGCACTGGGGGCATAGTTGCAGCGCTTGAGCACCTTTTCCACCTTGGCGCGGGTGTCAGCGCGGACAGTATCTTTGTGGTTGAGCACGCGGGAGACGGTGGCGATCGAGACTCCGGCTTCCCGTGCAATATCGTAAATATTCATAGACCCTCTTGTAAAATCAGATGTGGTTGGATGGTTAAAGCATACCCTGCCGCCGTGTGGTTGTCAAGATGAAGGGGAGACGGTGTACCGAAAAACTTGCCCTTGTCGCCAGCGGGAAACTGGGCTATAATAAAGCCACTTATTAGCCGGAAGGAGGGGATGCAGATGGAGCTGTTTCGGCGGACATTGGCGGGGCTGCTGATGCTGGTGGTTGCGGTGTCAGTGGGCATCTGGGTGCAGGGAAGGTTTATCGACGCGGTGCGTCTGCCGACTCATACGCGGATGATCGGGGCGACGTATACGACCCTGAGTGACCCATTTTATGAGACCATCAACGATGAGATCCAGATGCAGATCAAGAGCAACGGCGATCTGCTCCTGGTGCGCGACCCGGGGCAAGACCAGGAGCGGCAGAATCAGGAGATTGAGGATATGCTCAATAAGGGCATTGAGCTGCTCATCGTGAACCCGGTGGATTATGTGGGCGTGACGCCTGCGCTGGAAAAGGCGAGGGAAAAGGGTGTGCCGGTCATCCTCATCGACTCCAAGGTGGACGACCCCGAACTTGTCACCTGCACCATCACCTCCAACAACTACGGTGCCGGTCTGCTGGACGCCCGCCACCTCATCAGCCAGACCAAGAACGCCCGCATCGTGCTGCTGTCCAACTCGGATTCGTTCTCCAGCTGGGACAGACTTTCGGGCTTCTGCCAGACCCTGACCAAAAGCGGCAACGACTACCGGATCCTGGAGCTGCGGGACTGCGGCGGTGAGCTGAACCGTGCCATGCGCGCGATGGTGCAGCTGTTGGAGACGTTCCCGCGCATTGACGTCGTGATGGCCGTCAACGAGCAGGCGGCCCTGGGCGCAATGGCGGCGCTGGAAGAAAAGGGCGTGCTCTCGTCCACTTTGGTTTACAGCGTGGACGGCTCACCGGAGGCGAAAGCCCTGATCTCCGAAGGGCTGATGACGGCCACCTCGGCACAGTCGCCCCTCCGCATCGGACGGATGGCGGCAGAGGTGGTGTACGAGATCCTGGAGGGCAAGCCGTACCTGACCAACATCGTGGTGCCGGTAAATCAGATCACGCAGGAGGATATTCTGCGCTACGGCACGGAGGGCTGGCAATGAAAACTGATAATTTGTCCATCGGTCTCCGGGTGCTCTACCATGCCATTGAGTGGCTGACGGTGTTTCTGATCCTGCTCATCTTTGCGGTGCAGATCATCACGCCGCTCTACGCGGTGAGAGTTGGCCGTGCAGACTCGTTTTTGCAGCAGCTGCAATGGCTGCCGTACCGCCCCGGTGTGCTTGCCCTGGGCGTGATGCTGGCAGCGGTGGGCACCATCCTGAGCAAGTGCTCCCATGAGGTGGACAGCGGCTTTCTCTCCCGCAGCAGCTGGCAGTTATATTTATTGGAGGGCGTGCTGTACAGTGCCTCGGCGCTGATCTTCCAGCAGAACTGCGACAAGATCGCTCTGTTTGCGATCGTGGATATGGTGGACGACCCGCGCTCTCTCCGGCAGAAGCGCTTTCTGAGCGCCATGATCGTGGTGTACCTTTTCTGCAACATGGACGCCGCCACCAGCGCCCTCCATGCCGTGACGCTGAAGCAATACCTGGCTTTTTACAGCCTGCACACCCGCAGCGTCCTGCAGCTGGTGATCGAGAGCCTGTCGGCGCTGGAAATGATACTCTTCATTCTGTACATGGTGCTGTTCATCAGCCAGCAGACCAGCGAGAAACAGGAGATTTTGAATCTGAACCAGCAGCTGCAGCAGGCAAACGAGCAGCTGCGCATCTACGCCGAGGAGAGCGCCCACACCGCACAGGTGCAGGAGCGCAACCGCCTTGCGCGCGAGATCCACGACACGTTAGGCCATGTGCTCACGGGCATCACAGCGGGCGCAGATGCCTGCATCCAGATGATGGACGACTCGCCCGAGATGGCACGGCATCAGATGGAGCTGATAGCCGACACCGCCCGCAACGGAATGAACGATGTCCGGCGCTCGGTCAAGGCACTGCGACCGGACTCGCTGGAAAAAGAAAACCTCTCGGGTGCGCTCAACAAGATGTGTACCAGCATGGCGCAGAGCAGCGGCACGCAGATCCAGCTGGAAGAGTCGCTGGCCGGGCTGACGCTCTCGCAGGATGAGGAAGACTGCGTCTACCGCACCGTGCAGGAGGGCATCACCAACGCCATCCGCCACGGCCACGCCACCCGTGTCCAGGTGCGGTGCCATATCGAGGACGGCGTGCTGGAAGTGTCGGTGAGGGACAACGGCATCGGCTGCAAGAGCGTGACGCCGGGCTTTGGCCTGCAGCATATGCAGGAGCGGATGCTCATGCTAGGCGGCACGTTCTGGTATGAGAACAGCGACGGGTTCTGCATCCGGGCAGAGATCCCTCTGCGCAAGACCCCGGGCAGTGAAAAGAGGAAACAGGAGGAAACGGTATGATAAAGGTGCTTCTGGCCGACGACCAGGAACTGATCCGTCAGAGCCTCAGCTTTGTGATGAGCAGGCAGGAAGACATTGAGATGGTGGGTACAGCCGCCAATGGCCGTGAAGCGCTGGAACTCGTGGAGGAAAAGCAGCCCGACGTGGTGCTGCTGGACATTCGGATGCCCGAGATGGACGGCGTGGAGTGTACCCGCCGCATCAAGCAGGAGTTTCCGGGCATCAAGGTCATCATCCTGACCACCTTTGACGATGACGATTATGTGTTTGACGCTCTGCGGTACGGCGCTTCCGGCTACCTGCTCAAGGGCGTCTCGGTGGACGGCCTGACCAACGCCGTGCGGGAGGCCGCGCGCGGCGGCTCCATCATCGCCCCGGATGTGGCGTCCAAGGTCTTGCAGATGTTCTCCCGCATGGCACAGGGCGACGTGCAGGTGCGCGTGAACAAAAAGAATGCGCTGGAGCTGACCAAGATGGAGTGGCAGGTCATCCGCGAGGTGGGCTGCGGCCTCTCCAACAAGGAGATCGCGGGCAGACTCTATCTCTCCGAAGGCACGGTGCGCAACTACATCAGCAGCATCCTGCGCAAGCTGGAACTCCGTGACCGCACCCAGCTGGCCATCTGGGCGGTGCAGAACCAGAACAGCCAGCCGGAGGCAGACGTATGAGCCGGTACTGGAAAGCCGCGCTGCCCTTTCTGCTGGCAGCGGTCATCATTCTGGCGGCTGCCAGCCGTCCGGTGGTGCTGCACATCGGCTTCCCGTGTGACAGCTATTGGAATGTCCCGGGCGAGAACTACTATACCTTTATTGACGCCGCCATTGAAAAGTTTGAGGCAGAGCACCCCAACGTGAAAGTCGAGTACACCAGCGGCATCCGGGTCGAAGACTACACCGAATGGCTCAGCGGCCAGTATCTGCTGGGGCAGGAGCCGGATGTGATGGTGATCCTTCCCGAGGACTTTGTAATTTTCAGCGATACAGCTTCCCTGCGGGAGCTGGATCCGTTCATGAAGCAAGACCCGGAAGCGGATCTGAGCGGCTTTTACCCGGCGGCATTGCAGGCCGGAGCCGACAAGGGGAAACAGTATGCGCTGCCGCTGGAATGCGTGCCGCAGATGATGTTCATCAATAAGACACTGCTCCAAAAAGAGCACATCCGCATCCCGGATAACGATTGGACGTGGGATGAGTTTTACAGCCTGTGTGAGCAGCTGACGAGAGACACGGACGGGGACGGCATCGTTGACCAGTTCGGCGTCTACGATTACGGCTGGGAAGAGGCGCTGGTGGCCAACGGCTGTTCGCTGTTCAGTGAGGACGGCCAGCACTGCCTGCTGAACCAGAGCGCACAGGAGTCCGCCATGCAGTTTGCGCGGAAGATCTACCAGCTCAACGCCGGAACGGATCTGAGCGAAAAGACCTTCGACGAGGGCAGAGTGGCGTTCCGCCCGATGCTCTTTTCCGAGTACCGCAGCTATGAGCCGTATCCATGGCGCATCAAGCGCTCGTCGAACTTTGAGTGGGACTGCATCGCCATGCCCAGCGGCACAAGCGTCGGCGGCGGCAACTACTCCCGGCTGAGCACCCTCATGCTGGGCATCAGCCAGCGCACAAAGCATTCCCGGCTGTCGTGGGAGCTGCTGAAGACCATTGCCTGCACGGAGGAGATGCAGACGATGGTCTACACCGAGTTGAGCGGCGTGTCCGCCCTGCACAGTGTGACGGAATCGGATGAGGTCGCCCGGCTGCTTCAGCTGGACTCGCAGGACACCGCCTCCCGCGGAATGTCTACTCTGCCCGCCATCATGGAGGATACGCTTGCCACGCCCCGCTTTGCGCGGTATCATCAGGCGATGGAGAGCGCCGACCGCCTGATCACCGAGGCCATGTCGGCAGACAAGAACTTTGAATTGCAGCTGCTGCAAATTCAGCAGCAGCTCGACGTCACATTGACAAGCTGACAAAAAATCCACGCAGAAAGCCCGCTTTTGTGCAAACTGCCGCATAAAAGCGGGCTTTTATTCGACTATTTGACGAAAGAAGTGACATTTGTCATGTTTTGTTTGGCGGAATGTCATATTCTGCTTGTGACATTCTACAGCTGTGAACAGGACATGAACATGGTATGATAAAGCCATGAAAATCAGATGGGCCTGCGCGAGGCTCATCCGAGAAGAGCAAGATCTGTTTGGAAAAATCAGGAGGAAAAATCACATGAAGAAGATTTCTCGTCGTTCGTTTCTCGCTGTCTGCGGCGCTATGGCTGCAACTGCTGCCCTGACCGCCTGCGGCGGTTCTTCCGCTTCTACCGCCGGCACTGCTGCTTCCGGCTCCACTGCCGGTTCTGCTGCATCCGGTGAGGTCTTTGAGCTGAAGCTCTCCACCACCCAGACCGATACTTCCATGATCTATCAGGGCCTGCAGGCTGCTGCCGACAAGGTCGCTGAGGACACCGACGGCCATGTGAAGGTCACCATCTATCCTTCCAGCCAGCTGGGCGGTGAGGAAGACATGATCGACCAGGCTCTGCAGGGCATGGGCATCGCCGTCCTGACCGACGCAGGCCGTCTGTCCAGCTACGTCAACGACATCGGTATCATGAACATGGCCTACATCGTGGACAACTACGAGGACGGCATGAAGCTGATGGCTACCGATACCTTCAAGGGCTGGGACGCTGACCTGGCCAACAACGGCATCTGCGGCCTGTGCTACAACTACTACGACGGTGCTCGTTCCTTCATGGGCCACAAGCCTTACAAAACCCCCGCCGATCTGAAGGGCGCTGTCATCCGCACCCCCGGTGCTGACCCGTACGTTGAGTCCATCTCCGCTATGGGCGCTACCCCCTACAACATCGCATGGTCTGAGGTCTACAACGGCATCCAGACCAAGTCCATCGACGGCTGCGAAGTCCAGTACACCTCCGCTGTTTCCAGCAAGATCTACGAGGTCTGCGAGTACGTCAGCAAGACCGAGCACATCAACCTGTTCAACATGGTCATCTGCGGTCAGGCATGGTTCGACAAGCTGCCCGCCGAGTATCAGGAAGTCATGAAGAAGGACTTCAACGACTGCGCATACAACAATGCTCAGGACATCATCGCTGCTCAGGATGACATGGAGAAGACCCTGACCGACAACGGCATGACCATCGTCGAGGTCGATAAGGACATCTTCCGCGAGGCTGTCAAGCCCGCATACGAGAAGCTGGGCTGGACCGAGCTGCGCGAGCAGCTGTACAAGGAAGCCGGCGTCGAGGCCTGATCCCTTAAAAAGCTGAATCGACCGTAACGTAAATGTCCTCCTGCATGGCAGCTCGCTGTGCAGGAGGTATTGTGAATAAGGACGACTTTCTATGAAGAAATTTTATGAAAAAGTCTGTAAGCTGGAAGAGCTGATCGCTCTGATCCTGGTTGCAGGCATTGCGGTCCTCGTCTTTGTTTCGGCGCTGATGCGTACCTTTGGCCATCCGCTGAACTGGGCACAGGACGTTGCACTGATCGCCTTCGCATGGCTGATCTTCCTCGGCAGCGATGTCGCAATGCGCGGCTCCGGCCTGATCGGCGTTGATCTGTTCGTCAAGAAGTTCCCCGCCGGTGTGCAGAAGGTTCTGGACATCCTGTTCAAGGTCATCATCGCAGCGTTCCTCTGCGTGCTAATCTACTACGGCTACGGCATGACCACCACCGGCTGGGCACGTCAGATCACTTCTCTGCACATCAGCTACAGCTGGGTCACGATGGCTGTGCCTGTCGGCTCCTTCTTTATGCTCATCTCCACCATCCTGAACATCATTGAGCGCGTCAAGACGCCCGCTGGTCAGGAAGTCAAACACGAAGCAGGGAGGGACGTCGGCTGATGTTTATTGCAATCGGTATCTTCTTTGTGTTTCTGCTGCTGGGTATGCCCGTGGCATTCTCCATCGGTCTGTCGGGCTTCTCGTTCTTTATGATCCGCGACCTGCCCATGACCGTTCTGGTGCAGAAATCCATTTCCACTTCTCAGAGCTTTACCATGCTGGCCATCCCCCTGTTCATTCTGGCCGGCAACCTGATGAACAGCTGCGGCATCACCAAGCGCCTGATGCGCTTTGCCAACGCCTGCACCGGCCATATGTACGGCAACATCGGTCAGGTCTCCTGCCTGATGTCCACCCTGATGGGCGGCGTCTCCGGTTCTGCGGTTGCAGATGCTTCGATGGAGTGCCGCATCCTCGGACCTGAGATGACCCGTCTGGGCTACGACCGCGGCTGGTCTGCCGCCATCAACGGCCTGTCCGGCCTGATCGTCGCCACCATTCCGCCGAGCATGGGCCTGATCATCTACGGCACCGTCGGCGAGGTGTCCATTGGCCGTCTGTTCATGGCTGGCTGGGGCCCCGGCATCCTGATGTGCGTCCTGCTGATGCGGGCCGTCCCCTGGAGCGCCCGCCGCTTCGGCTACAAGCCCGAGCATGATCATCCGGCTCCACTGTCTGAGATCCTGAAAGCTCTGCTGGATAGTATCTGGGCCATTCTGTTCCCTGTCCTGCTGATCGTCCTGATCCGCTTCGGCATCATGAGCCCCACCGAGTCCGGCTCCTTTGCCTGCGCATACGCCCTGCTGGTCGGCACCGTGTTCTACCACGAGCTGACTTGGGAGAGCCTGCTGCAGACCCTGCGCGACAGCGTGAAGGACATCACCGTCATCACCATCATTCTGGCGTTCTCCGGCGTGTTCGGCTACGGCATCGTGTTCGATAACATCACTGTCACCATTGCAAACGCTCTGCTGGGCATCACCAGCAACAGCGCGATCCTGCTGCTGCTGGTCGTCGTCTTCCTGCTGATCTGCGGTATGTTCATGGAGACCACCGTTATCGCCCTGATCCTGACCCCCATCCTGCTGCCCGTCATGCGCAGCATCGGCGTCAACGAAGTCGTGTTCGGCATGATCATGATGACCACCGTCACCTTCGGCGTCATGACTCCCCCTGTCGGCACCGCGCTGTATGCCGTGTCTGACATCATGGAGTGTCCCATTGAGGAGACCTTCAAGAAAGGCTGGCCCTTCTACCTTGCGATCGTGTGTGTCATCCTGTTCATGATATTCTTCCCGCAGGCGGTGCTCTTCCTGCCGAACCTCGTGTACGGCGCTTAAATCAAGCGTTCCACATCTCTCTGATTCTTCTATCTAATATTAAAGCAGAGCCTGTCTTTCCTGCCTTGGAAAGGCAGGCTCTGTGCCTTTTATGGAGGGTTTTATGAAACCGACAACAGATTTCCCGTTCCTGCTGGACAACCCCCGGGCGTGGCGCACCTATCTGGGAGGCCGGATGCTGGACGCCCTGCACGGTGACTCCAACGGCGAGGACGGGCATTTCCCCGAAGAGTGGATCCTTTCCACCGTCGCCGCCCGTAACGCCGGACGGGAGCAATTCCCCGAAGAGGGCATGAGCCACCTGCGCGGCACCGACGTCACCCTGAAATCGGTGCTGGAAAGCGATACGGAGGGCTATCTCGGCAAAGGCGCAGCGCAGCCCACCCTCGGCGTGCTGACCAAGCTCATCGACAGCGCCGAGCGCCTGACCTTGCAGGTGCATCCCGACAAGCCGACGGCCCTGCGGCTGTTCCAGAGCCAGTACGGCAAGACCGAGTGCTGGCACATCCTCAGCGGCCACCCCGTGAATGGCGAAGAGCCCTGCATCTACTACGGTTTCCAGCCGGACATGACCCGCGCGCGGTGGGAAGCGCTGTTCCACGCACAGGATATTCCCGGGATGCTGGCCGGGATGCAGAAATACCCGGTGCATCCGGGCGACACCATCCTGATCGAGGGCGGTATGCCCCACGCCATCGGCGCGGGCTGCTTCCTCGTGGAGATCCAGGAGCCGACGGATTATACGATCCGGGTGGAGCGCACGACGCCCAGCGGCTTTGCCGTGGCCGACAGTATGTGCCATCAGGGGCTTGGCTTTGAAAAGATGTTCGAATGCTTCCACTATGAGCCGCACAGCCGCGAGGAGATCCACGACCGCTGGTTCATCGAACCGGAAACGGTGCTGAAAACGGCGGGCGGAAGCATCACGACGCTGGTGGGCTATCGCAATACGCCGCTCTTCCGTCTGGACGAAGTAAACGTCTCCGACACCCTGACGGTGGACTGCCCGCCGCGCGGCAGCGGCATCTATGTGCTGGAAGGCGCAGGGACCCTGAGCGCAAACGGCCGCAGCCTGCCTCTGAAAAAGACCGACCAGCTCTTTGTCCCCGCTGGAACGGGAAGATTTACACTGGATGCGGAGGCTCCGCTGAGGGTCCTGCATTTCTTTGGCCCTGAAGAGAAAAAATAAATTCCAATGTAAAAAAGACCTCCGCAGCCCTGAAAGGCGGCGGAGGTCTTTTGCTATAGGGAAGAGGTCACTTCCGTGCGATCATCTCGGTATAGGCCAGCACCAGCGGGCCGACGCCCTTGGCGTCGTTGCAGACCACCGGCTCACTGAAATAGTAAGCCAGCGAGCCGTCGCGGTGGTCCTTGCCGCCGAGGCCGGCCACGAGGCAGATGCCATCCAGCTGCAGGCTGCCGTCCGGGTTCTTGCTCAGATACTTGTCACAGGTGCCGTAGAAGGCTTTCTCGGCCCATGCGGCCATCCGCTTGGGCAGGTAGCCGAGACGCACGCCCTTGAGCACCGCGTAGGCGAAGAGGGCCGTGCCGCTGGTCTCGAGGTAGTTGCCCTCGACGCCGGGGTGGTCCATCACCTGCCAGAACATGCCGGTCTCCTCGTCCTGGAACTTGTGGACGTCCTCGATGGTCTGCTTGAGCATCGCCATGATGCCGCGGTACTCGTTGTAGAGCTGCTCGTCCATCCGCTCCAGCACGTCCACCATCGCCACCATGAACCAGCCCA
>OGRR01001888.1_pt1 | contig 12193 bp, 8 predicted proteins | sample 1553511 | NCBI WGS metagenome assembly OGRR01 (sample SAMEA2580040, study PRJEB22360) | human gut metagenome | biome: human gut; feature: human-associated habitat; material: faeces | place: Denmark | collected 2008/2010 | reverse complement strand
ATTGACTATAAAGAAGTAGTACAAACACGCTCTTGAGTTCTCAAACCACCACCACACCAGCCAGACGGGAAACCAACCAGAGGAAGGAACCCGCCGCGCTGAGCGGCAACAGGTGAATAACTTACACGCATGTCCGGATTCACGCAAATCAAGGCGCACAAAAACCCCAGGAATCGGCATAACAGCGCGGTTCCCTCGGCGTGTCGCACAGAGCCCACTTTGCTCTGATGAGGCTAGGTTAACCCCTCAAATGTTTCTGAAAAGCATCAAATCCACTATTCGGCTGGCGTGTCGCGAGAGTTTTCAGCTTGTCGGCCCTGCGTTCATCTCTCGGCAACCACACTGCCGGCGCACAATCGGCGCATGACAGCGCTCCGTCATCGGATTTCGTTCATGAATCGCGGGTATACCTGTAGTTATGACCAAGAAGATTGCTGTATTAACCGGGGCGGGCATTTCCACGTCCGCCGGCATCCCTGATTTCCGCGGTCCGGACGGTGTGTGGACCAAGCATCCTGACCAAATGAGCGTTTACGACATCGATCTGTTCCTGCGCAACAAAGAGGACCGCGAGTACTCCTGGCGCTGGCAAAAGGAATCGCCAGTATGGAATGCGCAGCCCGGCACTGCGCATAAGGCGCTGGTCAAGCTGGAACAAGCCGGCATGCTGACGCTGCTGGCCACGCAGAACTTCGATGCGCTGCATGAGAAGGCCGGCAACAGCGACAACGTCATCGTGAACCTGCACGGCACTATCGGCACCTCGCATTGCATGAAGTGCCATCAGGAATATGCCACGGCGGACATCATGGCCCGTTTGGATGAAGAGCCCGACCCACATTGCCATCGCAAACTGAAGTATCGTGGCGATATGCCGTGCAATGGCATTATCAAAACCGATGTGGTGTATTTCGGTGAGGCGTTGCCGGACGGCGCGATGGAGAAGTCGTACAGTCTGGCCACCAAAGCCGACGAACTATGGGTAATCGGATCGACCCTTGAGGTGTACCCGGCGGCGAGCATTGTGCCGGTGGCCGCGCAGGCGGGCGTGCCCATCACCATTATGAATATGGGTCACACGCAATATGACCATCTTGCGAGCCGCTTGATTCATGAGGATATCGCCGTTGCCCTGCCGAAGTTGGTGGACGAGACGATTGCGGAGAACAAGTAGCCCTCAGCATAACGAAAGCGCCGGTGGGTGGGTTAAGCAACTGATGATTGTCGGTTAACCACCCACCGGCGCTTTTGCGCCACCTCCCGCCAGCGGGAGGTATTGGAGCACACTTCTGCGCGGCTTCCCGCCAGCGGTATTGGAATCAGTAGATGCGCTTGGGCTGGAATCCGGCTTCCCTGAGTGCCGCGAGGATGCGGTCGATGTGCTCGGGGCCGTTGGTCTCGACCGTGACGCCGAGAGACACCGCGTTGGTGTAGTGGCCGGATGCCTTGAACTGGTCGTGATCAAGCTGAATGACGTTGGCGCGCTGCTCGGCAAGCAGGGTGGCCACCTTGACGAGCTGGCCCGGAGTATCCGGCAGCTCGACCTCGAAGTTCATGATGCGGCCGCGGGCGATCATACCTTTCTGAATCACCGCACCCATGGTCACGGTGTCGATATTGCCGCCGGACATAATCGGAACCACCACGTGCGGGCCGGTGGCGGCGGCGAACTTGCGCGAACGCAGGTTCAGGTGTTCCAGCGCAGCCAGCGAAACGGCGCCGGCCGCCTCGACCACCAGCTTATGCTTCTCGAGCATGAGCAGAATCATTTCGTTGATGTCGCGCTCGGTGACGGTGACCAGATCGTCCAGGAACTCGTTAATCAGAGCGAAGGGCAGGTCGCCGGGGTGCTTGACCGCAACACCTTCGGCGGAGGTAACCACATGGTCAGCCGGAGACACACGACCCGCGGCCAGCGAGTCCTTCCAGGCCGGTGAGCCCTCCGGAATCGCACCGATTACGCGCACTTCAGGCTTGAATGTCTTGATGGCGAGCGCCACGCCGGCACCCAGGCCACCACCACCGAGCGGCACGACCACGTCAGTGACGTTCGGCACGTCTTCAAGGATCTCCAGACCGATGGTGCCTTGGCCGCAGATGACTTCGTAATCGTCGAATGGCGGCACGTAAATCATGCCTTCCTTGTCGGCGAGCTCAGCAGCGTGGGCGGCGGATTCATCGAACACATCGCCGTACAGCACCACGTCGGCACCGTAGGCCTTGGTGGCATCGACCTTCAGCGGCGGGGTGATCTGCGGCATGCAGATGGTGGCCTTGGCTCCACGCTCGCGGGCCGCATAGGCCACACCCTGGGCATGGTTGCCGGCAGACGCGGTGACGATGCCGTGAGCGATCTGCTCTTCGGTGAGCGAAGCAATCTTGTTATAGGCACCGCGGATCTTGAAGGATCCGGTGACCTGCAGGTTTTCCGGCTTCAGGAGAATCTCATGGCCGGTCATCTCGCTCAGCACCGGAGAAGGAATGATCTCCGTGTGGCGGGCAGTGCCTTTGAGTCGTTCGGCGGCCAGCTTCAGTTCGGCTGCATGATCACGTTGCAGCGCCTTCAAAACATCCTTTTGTTCCATAGCTTTCCATTGTAAGCACCACAATGCCGAGAGACACCAGCTATCTCGCTTCACAGAGGTACATTCGGCCTTTTGCAGACAGCTATCTGTTTTCATAGGGGTACCGAGAAGCAAAAACCCCGGGTATAAGCCTTGATTTTCAATGCTTATACCTGGGGTTTCGACGTTACGGTACCTCTCTCAAGACAGATAGCATTTCGGGATAGCCCCGAAGTATCTCTGTGAACGGAGAAAGGTACTCAATCCGCTACAATCGCTCCAATCGCTACAGCTGAATGACGGCGGCCTCCCAAGGATCGAGCTCACGGTTGGCGAGGGAGGCCACGGCGTGCGGGGCATCATACGTGCTGATTACCACGTTCGACTCGGTGATTCCGGCGGCGGCCAGTTCGGCGGTTTCGCGCGGTAGATCAACGGTTCGGCCGGACATGTTGACCACGACCAGCAGCTTCTCATCGCCGAGGGTGCGGGTGAAGGCGTAGACATGCGCGTCATCCGCATCGAGCAGATGCCAGTCGCCGGCCGCCACGACAGGCATGTCGTGGCGCAGCGCGATGAGCTGCTTGTAGAAGGCATATACCGAATCCGGATCGTCGAATTCGCCGGCCGCGTTGATCGCCGCATGGTTGGGATTGACGGAGATCCATGGCTCCTTAGCGGCATCCGGCGCAGTGAAACCGGCATAGACAGAGCCGTCCCATTGCATCGGGGTACGCGAATTATCACGACCGCGCGCGGCGATACCCGCCAACATCGATTCGGGCGACTGCACTTTGGCTTCCTCAACCCTTTGACGGTAAGCGTTCAGGGACTCGAGGTCACGGTACTGGTCTAGGCGCGTGAAGTGGGCGTCGGTCATGCCTAGCTCTTCGCCCTGATATATGTACGGGGTGCCGCGATGCATGTGCAGCATCAGGCCAAGTGCCTTGGCCGAACGCACACGAGATTCCTCCGAGGAGTCATCACCCCAACGAGAAACGACGCGAGGCTGGTCGTGGTTACCAGTAAACAGGCTTGCCCCGCCTGCATTTTTCACGGCCGCTTGATAACCGGCCATAATGCTCTTGAGCTTCGGCAGGTCAAGTGGCAGTGGCTTCCATTTGACGCCTTCGCAGTCAAAATCAACGTGCTCGAATAGGAAGAGCATGTCCAGCTCGCCGTTGGCGGGGTCGGTGATGTATTCGTTGCGCTGTGCGGTAACGCCGGGAGCCTCGCCCACGGTGAGGAAGCCCTCACGGCCTTCGAACACTTCACGGCGCATTTCGGCCAGGAATTCGTCTTGGCGAGGGCCGTCCGCGCAGAACGGATTCGGGTTGGAATAGCCTTCCTCACCCACGGGCAGATCGTCCAGCTCGGAACCGTACTCGCCGGGCAGCTTGCCAGACAGGTCCGTGCGCTTGGAAATCAGCGTAATCACATCCATGCGGAAGCCGTCAACGCCGCGGTCAAGCCACCAGTTCATCATGTCGTACACAGCGCGGCGCACGGCAGGGTTCTCCCAGTTGAGGTCCGGCTGCTTCTTCGAGAACTGATGCAGGAAGTATTCGCCACGCTCGGGGCAGTATTCCCATGCGGAGCCGCCAAAGTAGGAGCCCCACTGATTGGGCTCGGCGCCGGGCTCGCCGGGCGTGGTGCCGGGACGAGCCGGACGCCACCAATACCAGTCGGCGTGTTCGTCGTCTTTGTTCTTGGATGCTTCAAACCAGGCGTGTTCATCGGAAGTGTGATTGACAACAAGATCCATCACGATCTTGAGCCCACGCTTGTGGGCCTCGGCCAGCAGCTCGTCCATATCGTCGAGCGTGCCGAACAGAGGATCAATGTCCTGATAGTCGGAAATATCGTAGCCATTATCGTCTTGCGGAGACTTGTATACCGGGGATAGCCACAGCACATCCACGCCGAGGTCGGCCAGATAGTCGAGCCGTGACGTAATGCCCTTGAGATCGCCGAGGCCGTCGCCGTTGGTGTCTTGGAAGGAACGCGGGTAAATCTGGTAAACGACCGCATTGGACCACCACGGATTTGGGGTGGCACCGTTGGTGCGGATGGAATCTGGAATTACTGTGCGTTGTGAAGTGGTCATCGTTGGCTCCTCCATTATTTATGGTCTACATTGCCTGTTGCTCATAGTCTAAAAAGCGCTGAATTACATTTCCATTGGGGAACTGCGTTGGTGTGCCGGAAACAAAAACTGCAAAGAGCCGGAAGGCACTGCTACGGCTCAATTCTCATAAGCTGCACATGCTATTTAGCAACATATGGGCCCTTTCGCTGTTTGTGGTGGGCGACTGTGCCGTGGGGTGATGTTGGTCGGGTAGGCTGGAGGCATGGATGCCTCTCACCTGTTCACCGCCGCGCTTCGGCTGCGGTCGCCTTGGAGGGTCGGGTCTGCGGACTTCCGTGACGCCGACGGCGACGGGCGGGAGCCGCACATCACGATCGGCTTCGAGCCCGGCAGAGGGTTCATGCTCCTGTTCGAGGCGTGGGTGTGGCTATATCGCCTGTGCTCGTGGATGATGCACTCGAGGCTCGAACCTATGAAGGAGCTCGCCCGCTTGTTCCGCCGCCACTTCGCCACCATAATCTACCTGACCTGCGGCAGCTCACATATTAACGGTTCTTCTGATTGCGACGCGCAAGAGCAACTTCGGGCGCGCTTGGATTGTCTGCTTGAACCCACTGGTGCGGGGATAGATGATTTAGTTGACACGCCTGCGGGAATCTGGTGGGGATTTCGCTGGCACACCGGATTTCAAGCAAACCCCGCCTCGGGAACCGCTCCGGACTTCGGCGTTGGCCCGGTTCGTATGTCAATCGATTGCCGTCTGAACCGGGACAGAATCCGCTGTCCCGGTTCGCGATTTTTGTCCTTTTTTACAAACAGGGACAAGCCAATCTCCGCAGGTCATATGCTCCGTAATACAAAATCGGCGGAATAGAGCCGATCCCGGAATCAACATGTTGTCCCGGTTTTCACATAAAACGATTGACATTCATACCGGGACAATGAAAATTGTCCCGGTTCGTGAAAATCGCCCGAAACCGCGAACCTGGACAGCGGATTCTGTCCCGGTTCGCGCGTCAAACGGTTGATATGTGGACCGGGACAAGCCAGTGGCACGGCGACACAGCAGATGCGCTCAATTGCACCGTAAGCCGTACGGTTTCGTCACTTTTTCATTCGCACAACGAGCAAAACCACATGACCTTTGTGCGCCACCGCCACATCAACCGACCGTCGCCTTTATTGTGGCGGTTTCCAGTATGGCAACAGGACAGAAGAGCCTCCTCCGGTGAGAGCCGGAGGAGGCTTGGGTGGAAGCGGACCTTTACTTCACAGAGTCCTGCAATTCAGGACTGGCCTACGGCCAGACCCAACATGACCTCGCGAGTACGCGACCTATCCGGCCGCCCGGGCCGGGAAACAGCCCACGGGGCTGTTTCCTTAATCGGCTCGTCTCGCTCGACGCGGTGAAGTAAAGCAGCGCCTGCGCTGTTTTACTTCACCGCTCCCCTCATCACACCACCGACGACCCACTTCTGGGCGAAGATGTAGACGATGAGGATCGGGGCCATGGCCATCAGGTAGCTGGAGAAGGCCATCGGGTAGTTGGTGGCGAACTGCGAGCTGAAGACGTACTGGGCGAGCGGGATGGTCTGGTTCGACTGGTCGGTCAGGATGATCAACGGCAGGAGGAAGTCGTTCCAGGCCCACAGTGCGGTCAGGATGGCGATGGTGGCGTTAATCGGGCTCATCAGCGGGAAGATGATGGTCCAGAAAATGCGCCACGTGGATGCGCCATCGATTCGGGCCGCCTCTTCCAGCGAAACCGGAATCGAACGGATGAAGCCAGTGGCGATGAACAGGTTCGTGCCCAGGCCGAGCACCGTGTACAGAATGATCAGGCCGACCTGGTTGTCCAGGTGCAGGGAGCCCATCTGCTTCGCAATCGGCAGCATGACGACCGGGAACGGCACGAACATGGCGGCGATGAAGAAGTAGTACAGGAAGCGGAAGAAGCGCTTGTCCATGTTGCGGGCCACGGCGTAGGCCACGAAGGTGTTGGTCAGCAGGGTGAGCACCACGGCGGCCACCGTGATGATCGCGGAGTTGAGCGCGGCCTTCGGGTAGTTGACCTTGGCGGAGGCGTCGGCGAAGTTGTGCCACTGCCACGAGGTGGGCAGGGCGAAGGTGCCGGCTTCGGCCGGAGTCTTCAGCGCGGTGACGATGGTGAAGTAGAGCGGGATCAGAATGGTCAGGCTCAGCACGGCCACGGCGGCGGTCAGCCACCAGTTGATCTTGTGGTCCCTGCGGAACTTGGCGGGCTTGCCGGACTTGGACGGGGTAACTGTTGCAGTAGTCATTTCTTATCCTCCCCTAAATCAGATCTGTTCCTGGCTGCGGGAGATGCGCAGCTGTACGAAGGCGATGATCGCCAGCACGATGAAGAAGAGCACGGCGTTTGCGGTCTGGTAGGCGTACTCGCCACCGGTCAGGCCACCCTTCCAGATGAGGTAGGTGACGGTTTCGGTGGAGGAGTTCGGACCGCCCTCGGTCAAGGCGACGACCTGATCGAAGGTGCCGAGCGCGTTCTTCATGGACAGCACGAGGTTGATGGTGAAGAACGGTCCGATCAGCGGGAATGTGATCTTCCAGAACTTCTGCCAGGCGTTGACGCCGTCGATGGCGGCGGCCTCGTAGATTTCGTCGTCGATGGTCTGCAGGCCGGCGAGGTAGATGAGTACCGAGTAGGCGATGCCCTGCCAGACGGCGAGGAAGACGATTGGGATCCAGCTGAGTTGCTCATTGGTCAACAGCGAGGTGGACAGCCACTTGATGCCCAGCGCCTTGCCGAGCTCGGGCAGCGGGTTCATGAAGATGTACTTGAACACGTAGCCGATGACCAGCACGGAGAGGGTGTAGGGGATGAAGAAGATGGCTCGGAAGCCATTCTTGAAGGCGATCTTCGAGTTCAGCAGCACCGACAGGAACAGGGCGATCACATTAATCAGCACCGTGATGAGAATGGCGATGAGGAACGTGAACAGGTAGGCATGGCCCACTCGGTTGTCCTGGAAGAGGGCGATGTAGTTCTTCAGGCCGATGAACTTGTAATCGCCGTAGCCCTGCGAGTTGGTGAAGGAATACTTTACGCCATCAAGAAATGGCAGGTACAGGAAGAAGGCGAAGATGATGGCCGCCGGAACCACCATCCAGTAGTAGGCGGGGTCCACTTTGCGGGTGGAGAAGGCGGAGACCTTCTTCTTGGCCGGTTTCTTGGCAGCGGTCTTGGTTGCGGTTGCGTGTGACATGATGTTCTCCTCTCCTACCGATCACTCGAAGGTCCTGGCTTGGACCTTGTCCCATTCGGTCTGCATCTGGTTCAGGAAGCGGTCGGTGTTGCCGGAGGTCACCATGGTCTGCAGGTAGCCGCCGATGTTGATGGACGAAGGAATGTAGTGGTCGCAGAAGTCGGCCAGTCGGTTTTCCTCGAAGAACGGGCGCACGGTTTCCAGCGCATCGTTGCCGAAGTAGGTGTCCTTCAGCGGCGTGATGGCGGACTGGGCGTCGGCGTAGGCGTCAAGCTGATCCTTCTGCATGAGGAACTCGACGAGCTTCATCGCTTCCTTGGGGTGCTTGGTGTTCGCACCGATGGTGAGCATCACGTCGTCGCCGGCGGTGAGGATCTGCTCGCTGGCGTCATCGGTGGCCGGCATCTGGGCGAAACCAAGTTCGATATCGGGGTTGATCAGCAGGATCTGCGGGATGGCGTAGGTGCCGAGCGGGATGATCGCGGCCTTGCCTTGGGCGAAGTTCTGCGTGCCCTGCTGGTAGGTGACGCCGGTGTCCGCAGTGGAGTAGGTGAAGAGCTCGGATTCCTTCTCGACTGCGGTCTTCCACAGTTCCTGGAACGTGGTCTTGCCTTGCTTGAGCTCGGTGTACTTCGATTCGGGAACCAGCGTGCCGGTCAGGGAGGCGAGCGGTGCCTGGGTGGTCCAGGCGTCGGCCACGGAACCCTGCAGCGGGTTGATGCCGGCGTCCTTGAAGGTGTTGAGCATATCGGTGAACTCGCTCCAGGTGGTCGGCGGATTCTCCGGGTCAAGGCCAACCTTGCGGAACAGAGCCTTGTTGTAGATGTAGCCGGAGGCGTTACCCGCGAAGGGCAGGCCATACAGGCGCTTCTTGGAGGAATCGGTGGTCTGCACCAGATTCTTGGCGATCTGCACCATGCCGGGGTTGAGGGTGTCCACAATGGGTTCATCGGTGAAGTCGTAGAACACACCGGAGGCGGCGAAGTTGCCGAAGCTGATGTCGCCGTTGAAGGTGATCACGTCCGGCACACGATTCTTGACGAAACGGGTGCGCAGATCGGTCTGGGCGTTGGCGGAGTTGTTGATGTTGACCTTGATGGTCGGGTTCTGCTTCTCAAAGTCGGCGACCATGGACTTGAACTGGTCGGCGGCCTCGGACTTGAACTGGAAGAAATCCAGCGTGACGGTGCCTGCGGTGCTGGAGCCGCAGCCTGCCAGGCCGAACCCGACGGCGATCGCGCACATCACGGCGGCGGTGCGCACGGCCAGACGCTTCAGTCTAGGCGTTGCATGTGGGGAATCGGACAGCATAATTGTTGACTCCTTTATCTTTCTTTTCCTCCGGCTTCGGTGCCGGCGGTTCTTCCACTTTCCAAGGTAACGGTTCGGCCATTTCATTCCCAGCGCCAGCGAGCCCACTTGCGCAAGCAACAAAAAGCGCGGTATTTTGTGATTAACGCAATAAATACAGCGAAGGGGCTTGCATGTCTGATGTCAACGCGATTCCACAGTGGTTTTCCGGATCCGAGCATACGCATCGCGTGGCGGCGGCAATTGCCCAATACGGGCCGATAGCCCGCACTACGTTGGCACAGATGCTGGGACTGAGCCAAGGGGCCTTGTCCCGCATCACCAGCGATCTGATCTACGCCGGGGTGATCGAGGAGCTTCCGGCCGAGGCCGGCCCGTCAGGCAAGCTGCCCGAGCGATTCACGCCAAGGGAAAGTTCGGATCGTCGCGGACGCCCGCAGACTTCGCTGGTGTTGTGTTCGAACGCACGCACCTTCATTGGTGTCAAGGTTCATGGGATGTCGATTGTGGCCGCTGCGGTGAACGCGCATGGCGAGGTGGTGTCCGGCCGGCACGAGGTGCCGATCGGGGCGGATCAGTCGGCTGAGTATGTGGTGTCGGCCATCACGCGGCTGGTGCGCGAATGTTCCGCCGATATCGCCTCTTCCGGACTACCCTCCCCCACTGCGGTGGGCGTTGCGGTAGGTGGGCATGTGGTCGACGATTCGATTGTGACGTTCGCGCCGTTCCTGCATTGGGACGGGGCCACGGACTTGGGGACGATGGTCACAGAGGCGACCGGCCTGCCGTGCGGGGTGTTCAATGATATCGATTCTCTGCTGGTGGATGCCTCCTGGTTCGGGCCGGGTGTCGGCGTGGATATGTTCGCCGTGGTGACCATCGGTGTGGGTGTTGGTTATTCGCTGGCCGTGAACGGCAAGCCAGTGCAGTACCCGGATAAGAGCTATGGTCTGGTGGGCCACGTGCTTATCGATCCGGAGGGGCCGCGCTGCACCAGCGGACATATCGGCTGTTCACAATGCTTGACTGACGATTCAATCGCCGAACAGTACTCTGCGATTGTGGGTCGCGCGGTCAGTTTTGAGGACTTTGCGCGCGATGCCAAGGAACGCGTGCCGCAGGCCACGCAGTTGGTGAACCGGACGTGTTTCCGGTTGGGATCGCTGGTGGCTACGGTGGCGAATATCGCGATGCCCGGGCATGTGATGATTGCCGGGGAGTCCGCGTTTTTGGCCAAGCTCGGCACCGATTCGCTACGTGACGGCATTCGTTTCTACCGTCACAGCCAGACCCAGCCGGTCAAGTTCACGATTATGAACCACGACTGGCAGCTCTGGGCCAAAGCCGCCGCCAGTCGCGTGATTGTGAAGCATATTGGGTAGGCCGTTCTTGGCTCCCCTCAGAGAGGGGAGCCAAGAACGTTGCTTCGCCACAGTTACTCCGCCACGACCAGCAATTACGGACTTGCCTATCGGCAAGGCTCAATCCCACCTTCGCTCAGCTGTCGCTTCGCTCAGGCCGTGGCTACTGACAGCCTACTAGGCTGTCAGCTTAACGCCACAGCCTTGAGCAATACTGCCTGCTGGGGGTGGAGGGACGGGGGACGAATGCCGTAGCGCTGCAGGGCTTCGCCGGTCAGGACTACGCCTTCCTCGTTCCACCAGCCGAGAGTGCTCTGGCCGTTGGTCAGACCGGTCAAATCCAAGCTCGGGTCAAGCGGGCTGACACGGTAGGTGCGCTCGGGGTCAAGTCCGGGCAGATGCACGGGCGCGGCCGGATAGGTCTGGCTGGTGGTCAGCTGGGTGAAGCGGTAGATGGCGGCGTCACGGTTCGGCATCACCATACCGTCCAGACGCACGGCCGGATCGTTGGAGTCGGCGTGCACGCAGGTGTCGATGGCGAACCAGTCGCGGTGCTTCTTGAATTCGGCCACCCACACGGCCAGCTTGGCGAGCGCCTCGTCCGGCTCCTTCAACAGGTTCCATTCGATGCCCATGTGACCGAAGAACGCCCTGGCCATGCGCAGTTCCTGGCTGGTGGCGCGCTGGGTGGAGTGTGCGGGGCTGGCGCCCACGTGCTCGCCCATCATCGCCGGCGGCACCAGCAGCGAGGTGTAGCGCTGGATGTCCGCGCGCTCAACCGGGTCCACGCAGTCGGAGACCCAGATACGATCGGCGTGCTCTAGGATGCCGAGATCCACGCGGCCGCCACCAGAGGAGCAGCTTTCGATCTCAAGGCCCGGATGCGCGGTCTTGAGGCCCTTGAAGATGTTGTAGACGGCAAGGGTCTGCGCGTGCACGGCCGGGCGGCCGGAGCGGCGGGACCCGGGCTCGTTGACGAGCTTGTTGTGGTCCCACTTGATGTAGTCGATACCAAGCTCGCCGACAAGCTGGTCCATGCAGCCGTAGATGTAGTCGAACGCATCCGGATTGGTCAGATCGAGCACCTGCTGAGTGCGGCCCTGCAGCGGCAGTCGGCCAGCGGTGGGCGAGAGAATCCAATCAGGGTGGTTACGGGCCACATCGGAATCGGGGTTGACCATTTCCGGCTCGAACCACAAGCCGAATTCCATACCCTTGGCGTGCACGTAGTCGGCGAGCGCCTTCAGGGACTTCGGGCCATCGGGCCAGACGTCCTGCGCAATCTGCCAGTCACCGAGGCCGGAGGTGTCGTCGCGGCGGGAACCGAACCAACCGTCATCCACCACGAATCGTTCCACGCCGGAGTCGGCGGCCTTGTCGGCGAGCGCCTTCAGCGTATCGAAGTTGTGGTCGAAGTACACGGCTTCCCATGTGTTGAGGATCACCGGACGGCCGTGCGAGAACAGGCGCGGGTGCAGGGAGCGCACGTAGGAGTGGAATCGGGCGGCGATCTCGTTGAGACCATCGCCATAGGAGCCGAACAGCCACGGGGTGTCGTAGGAGTTCTGGCCTTCGCCAGGGCCAGCGAGCGTCACTTCGCCGCCGAACAGGAGTTCGCCG
>OGRR01001887.1_pt1 | contig 12194 bp, 10 predicted proteins | sample 1553511 | NCBI WGS metagenome assembly OGRR01 (sample SAMEA2580040, study PRJEB22360) | human gut metagenome | biome: human gut; feature: human-associated habitat; material: faeces | place: Denmark | collected 2008/2010 | reverse complement strand
GTGGCGCTTGGCTCACCGCCGGCGGGTCCAGGCCACCGGCCATTCCATCGGCCACAGCCGGGTCGAGCTGAGCCGGGCGCGAGGGGCGTGAAGAACCCATGCGAGCAGGTCCGAATGCCGCTCCGGCCGCACGCAACGAGCCGAAGCCCGGGCCCAGACTGCCGGCGGCACCATTGTGCGCGGCATGAGCTGCAGCGGCAGCGGCCGAGGAGTTGGATGAATCAGGAAATGCGGGTCTAGTAGACAAGCGGTTGAACCTTCTGAATATCGATGATTTTGGGACCATGAGGCGTCGGAGTGACGAACAGCGCCACCGCCGTGCCGGTCGGCATGAACGGTGTCTTGGCGATCAGGCGTTTGCTCAGAGACGGCGCAACGCACATGCTGCGCAGGTGTCCGAACATACCACCAATCACCGGCCGGTGCATGCATATCGCTATGGGCTGACGGCGCTCAAGTGCGAACTCGATTTCGCTGAGTAGACACTCCCATGCGGTGTCCGGCGCAGCGGCGTATGCATCTTCGGTGAGCGGATCGAGATGAACCATGTCTCGTCCGGTCTGCCACGCGAACATCTCCAACGTCTCCTGGCAGCGCACCCAAGGCGACGTGGCCAGTCGGGTCGGATTGAAACACGCCAGCTCGCGGTTCAGCGCGTATGCCGCAGCCGCGCCGCGCGGCGTGATCGGACGGTTCGCGTCCGAACCCTTCCACAGCTTGCGCGCTTCCGCTTTGCCGTGGCGCACGATAATCACCGGCACGGCGTCAAGCGCGCCCTCCTGCACCCGATCAACGAATAGCGCGAGGATGTCCTTATCGGTGGAATGGCTGAGCTTCTTGCGGGCCTCGGCCAGGAGACCTGGCGGCCCCCGGCCGGCCTCATCCACAAAACTTCGTCGATTTCGCCGATGTCCGCCCGATGCACCGGGCCAAACGCATGGGTACGCCGCAGGTTGTCGATGGCGCTGATCGGCGTGGCCATCCAGAACTGGATATGCTTGGTATCCGCCGACCGATCCTTGGTATGGCGCTGTTTGCTGCCTTCTTCGGACAGCGGGTACTCGATGTCGCCCAGATAGGGGCCAAGTTCCACGGACAGGCCCGATTCCTCGCCGATCTCGCGCACGGCGGCATGCCGGTGTGATTCGTTTGGGTCGACCTTGCCTTTCGGCCAGCTCCAGTCGTCGTATTTCGGGCGATGCACGATGCACAGTTCGATGCGGTTGAGTACGTTGTCCGCTGTGGCTGGGCTGTCGGCCTGCGCCGGGTCCGGGGTGGAAGCCGCGTCCGATGCGCCGGGTGCTGCCGTGGTCTCGCCGTCAGAATCCGTGGTGTTCGCGATGATGGTGCCATCGGTGGCAATATTGGATTTCACTGATGGAGATGATGCCCGCGTCGGCTCGGCATCATCCTTCCACCGGTACAGAATACCGCCGGCGGCTTCCACGATTCGTCTCATACTGTTCGTACCCATCTCTTGTATTGTAGGTCACGTTGGACCGCTGCTACGTAGTTTTTGCGCGCTGAACAACGATGCCCGGCATCCTCTCGAAAGAGGAGCCGGGCATCGTAACCACCCTCAGTTAGCTTGCGCTGACAGGGAGCATCGAGTGAAATCAGTTGTGTGAATTGGGGCGACGCTGGTGCTTGCGAATCAGGTATTCCTGACTATCGACCAGCGGGCGGCCCTCGTCGTCCTTGGTGTGCAGCACATACGTGCCGTCGGGCTGCATGTGCCAGCTCATGGTGGAGTCGGCCATCTGCAGGTCCACGTACTTGATGAGCTCGTCAATCTGCTCCGGGGCGGTGACGCGCACCAGAGCCTCGACGCGGCGATCAAGGTTACGGTGCATGAGGTCAGCCGAACCGATGTAGACCTCCGGGCCGGAAGCCGGGCCCTCGCCGATCTGCGGGCCGTCCGCATTGCAGAAGGCGTAGATGCGGGAGTGCTCCAGGAAGCGGCCGAGAATCGAACGTACGCGGATGTTCTCGGACAGGCCGGGAACGCCGGGCTTCAGAGCGCAGATGCCGCGTTCGACGATGTCGATCTTCACGCCGGCCTGAGAGGCACGGTACAGGGCGTCGATGGTCTTCTCGTCCACGATGGAGTTGACCTTGATCTTGATCCAGGCCTCCTTGCCGGCGAGGGCGGCGTCCTCCTCGCGGCGGATGCGCTGAATCAGGCCGGTGCGCACGGTACGCGGGGCCACCAGCAGACGGTGGAAGCTGGACTTCGGCGCGTAACCAGAGAGCTGGTTGAACAGACGAGTCAGATCCTGGCCGACCACCGGGTCGCAGGTCAGCAGACCCAGATCGGTGTACAGTCGCGCGGTCTTCGGGTTGTAGTTGCCGGTGCCTACGTGGCAGTAGCGGCGCAGACCGTCCGCTTCCTGACGCACGACCTCGATGAGCTTGCAGTGGGTCTTCAAGCCCACGATGCCGTACACCACGTGCACGCCGGCGCGTTCGAGCTTGCGGGCCCACGCGATGTTGGCGTCCTCGTCGAAACGAGCCTTGATTTCCACCAAAGCCAGCACCTGCTTGCCGGCATGAGCGGCGTCGATCAGGGCGTCGATGATCGGCGAGTTGGAGCTGGTGCGGTACAGGGTCTGCTTGATGGCCAGCACCTTCGGGTCCGCGGCGGCCTGCGCAAGGAAGGCCTGCACGGAAGTGGAGAAGGAGTCATAGGGGTGATGCAGCAGGATGTCGCGCTCGCGGATGGCAGCGAAAATATCCTGTGCGCGGGAGGACTCGACCTCGGCGATCTGACGGTTCGTGGTCGGCACGAACGGACGGTTCTTCAGGTCCGGGCGGTCCACGCTGCCGAGCTCAAAGAGCACGGTCAGGTCCAGCGGGCTGGGCAGACGGTATACCTCGTCCTGGCTCACGCCGAGCTGGTCGGCGAGCAGCTGGGAGAGGAAGGGGCTCGTGGTGTCCGTGATCTCCAGGCGGATCGGCGGTCCGAAGCGGCGGCGCAGCAGCTCCTTCTCCATGGCGTTGAGCAGGTTCTCGGCGTCATCCTCTTCCACGTCGATGTCCTCATTACGAGTCACGCGGAAGGAGCGGGCCTCCTTGATGATCATGCCCGGGAACAGGGATTCCAGATGCGCGGCGATGAGCTTTTCCATGGCGATGAAGCCGTAACGCTCGTCCTTGGACTCCTCATCGGTCATGTCGTCCACCGGCACCAGGCGCGGCAGGTTGCCCGGGATCTTGACGCGGGCGAAGTGCGACTTGCCGGAGGCCGGGTTCTCCACAATCACGGCCAGGTTGATGGAACCGCCGGAAATGTAGGGGAACGGGTGGGCCGGATCCACGGCGAGCGGCGTCAGGACCGGGAACACCTGCTGGCGGTAGTAGCGCGAGAGGCGCTCCTGCTCGGAGGATGTGAGCTTGTCCCACGTCAGCAGGACGATGCGCTCCTTCTCCAATTCCGGCAGAATGGTGTCGATCGTGTAATGTGCGTGCTCGTCTTGCAGACGGTGTGCGGTCTCGCTGATCGCGCGCAGCTGCTGACGCGGGCTCAGGCCGGCGGCAGACGGCACGGCGATGCCCGAGTCGATACGGCGCTTCAGGCCGGCGACGCGGACCATGAAGAACTCGTCAAGGTTCGAGGCGAAGATCGCGGCGAAGTTGGCGCGCTCGAGCAGGGGCATGTCTTCGTTCTCCGCACATTCGAGCACGCGCTGGTTGAACTTGAGCCAGCTGAGCTCGCGGTCGAAGAAACGGTCCTTGGGCAGCGGTGCCTCGCCTTCCTGATCGACGCGGCGGTCGTTGTTGTCGTTTTCGGCAATATGCTCTGCGATTTGGCTGCGCAGAATTGCCTTCGAGGGTGCGTCAAATATCTGTGCCATAGCTTATATCGTAAGCTTTGGCGTGGCCGGAAAACGACTGAACGCGCCAGAATTCAACGGGTGTTCATGTTAGTTCGGTGTTGGTTGGTTTTGAGTGTGCTAGCGTCGCTCGCGACACGCCGTGAGCGGCGGTGAAACGAACGAAATCGAACATCGGACGGGTTCGATGTGAACGGTTCAGCTCGTTTTCCGATAGCCAGAAAGTGCGATTGAACAGTTGTGATAAAAAACGCACAACGACTCTCTGCAGGTTGCGAGAAACGGGAGTGATGAATAGATTATGAGGTACAAGAACAACTGAACAGAGCAGAGCCCACAAATAGTGTATGGTCACGAGGACTGTTACGTTGGACGGGCATTGGAAAGACTTACCGTTACAACGATGATGTTGTGCAGAGATTCTGCTCCAGTAGTTGAACTTGTAGAAAAGGCCCGCTCCGGCGGGCCTTTTCGTTTGTGTGTACAGTGGAGGGCATGACGGAAACACAGCGTACGCCAGAGGGGATGTCGTCGAAACCTCGTATCAAGCCGGCCGATGCCGAAGACGGCCGTCCGGTCTCTATCTCTGCGCGTCTCGGACGACTGCAATTCCACTATTCCGGCAAGTTCCGCGTGCTGCAGATTGCCGACATTCAGGATGGGCCGAAAGTCTCCAAAGACACCATCACCCTGATTGAGGCCAGCCTTGATGCCACACGGCCTGATCTGGTGATTTTCTCCGGCAACCAGATCGCCGGCTACGATCCGGCGTTCGCCGATTCATTCCGTAAACGTCGCTGGTGTAACGAACCTATTGCCGAATCCGCGCTGAACCATACCCGAGCGCTGGTGCGCAAGGCCATTGGCCAGTTCACTGAGCCGTTGGCGGCGCGCGGCATTCCGTGGGCCGTGACGTACGGCAACCATGATTTCCAATGCGGGCTAAGCAATGCGGAACTGGACGGTATCTATCGCGAGTTCCCCGGTTGTGTCAATCCGCCGAGTGAGACCTTGCCGAACCAGATTGCATACACCTGTGGAGCGGGTGGTGCTGTGCAGACGCTGTCTGGTGCCACTGGTTCCGGTGAACCAGGCACCTTCGCGCTGCCGGTTATGGACGTTGACCATACGCGCAATGTGCTGGGTCTGGTCATTCTTGACTCCGGCGATTACGTGCATGGCGGCGGCTTCGGCACACCATCGCCCGCAGCGCTCGCCTTCCTGAACGCCGTGCCCGACCGTATCGGTGCGAAATCAATGGTGTTCCAGCACATGCCGATGCCCGAGTATTACAACGTGCTGAAGCCGGTGGCGGCCAACGCGGCGTTTGCCATGCAGGGCTATCGTTCGCACGCCGATACCTACTACGTGCTGGACGAATTGCAAACCCAGCCCGGCGGATATTTGGGAGAAGGCATATCCTGCCCTGATACGTCAGACGAATTCGAATTGCTGCGCGAGGGGTATTTCGGCGTCGTAGCTGGTCATGATCATCGCAACGGTTTCGTCGGCGAACATGAGGGTCTGTTGCTTATCGCTACGCCAACCTGCGGATTCAATACGTACGGACCGGCTCCGGCCAAACGCGCCACGCGATTGATCGAATTTGATATCCGTCACCCTTACGAGCCGCGTACGCAATTGCTGGAGTTTGGCGAACTGGTGGGCAAGCCCAGTTCCAAACGCGCCTATACCTATGCGGTGAACCAGACCGCGCCTGGCGAGGGCGAGGGCGATGATTTGCTGCGCAAGCCGTCGCTATGGAGTCAACTGTCCGGTTTATTCAGGTAACCCGGTTTATTCAGGTAACTGTTCCTGATAGAGGCGGAAAGCGGCGCGAAGTATTCGAGGTTTCGGTGGCCTTCCGCTGTGTTGGACGATTAGTGGCAGAAATCCCGCGTCTCTTTCGTTGTGACGCGGGATTTCTGCCGGTTGGGCTATCGGTTGGATTGACTGGTATGTTTCAGCGAACGGCTTTGACCAGTGCCTCGGTGAGGTACTTGCCGGCGGCCATCACCAGCGGCGCATAGCGGCGTCCGGGGGCGGCACCCATGCGGCCGGTCGGGCCGGAAATCGAGATGGCGGCGATGACCTGGCCGGAGGCGTTGCGGATCGGGGCGGAAATCGAGCACACGCCCTCTTCGCGTTCGTTCACGGACTCGGACCAGCCGCGCTTGCGTACGGCGGCCAGCTTGGTGGCGGTGAACTTGGCGTGGCGCAATCCCTGGTGCAGACGGTCGGAATCCTCCCAAGCCAGAAGAATCTGGGCGGCGGAACCGGCTTCCATCGACAGCATGGCACCCACCGGAATGGAATCACGTAGGCCGGAGGTGCGTTCCACAGCGGCGATGCACACGCGCTGATCGCCTTGGCGGCGGTAAATCTGCGCAGACTCGCCAGTGCGATCGAGCAGGGTCTGCAGGATCGGGCCGGCGGCGGTCAGCAGACGATCCTCGCCTGCTGCGGCGGCAAGTTCGGCGAAACGGGAGCCGAGTACGAATCGGCCATGCTGGTCGCGCAGTACGAAACGGTGGCGTTCCAGTGCAATAGCCAAACGATGTGCGGTCGGTCGAGCGAGACCGGTGGCGGCCACAAGCTGGCCCAGCGTAGACGGGCCGGATTCCAGTGCGTCAAGAATCTTTACAGTTTTATCAAGGACGCCAACGCCGGAATGGATTTCCCCATCGTCCTTGGCGGTGGTGTCTTCAACCGGCTCGGACTCGGTCAAGCTGTTGTTCAATGGCTCTTCTTGGGAATCAGTCATAATAAGGGCGATTATGCCATCTCACATAGTGAAATAGCAAATTGGGGAAGTGTCTCACAGGGTGGCCATGAAGTTGAAAGGGCGTTCGTGGATGCCGAAGAGACATGTCTGGAGCGGAACCGAGTCATGACTAGGTCATGTTCGAGTCGTATCCGAGTCATATTGAGGCCATCATTTGACCGTATCTCAATATCCGGCATGCTCATGGCCGGGCCCATCGCAAGCACATAGGCTAATACCACGAACAAGGCGCGAACACAATACCTCGCGCGGAATTTTTTGGAGGAATCACTATGGGAACGACACTGGCCGAGAAGGTCTGGGCCGATCATCTGGTGCGCAAGGGCAGCGACGGAGCCCCTGATTTGCTGTACATCGATCTGATGCTCATGCATGAGGTCACCAGCCCGCAGGCGTTTGAGGGCCTGCGCTTGGCCGGCCGCAAGCCGCGTCACGTGGATCAGCTCATTGCCACCGAGGATCACAACACGCCGACCGTTGATATCGATCGCCCGAACCCGGATGAGACGAGCGCGTTGCAGTTGACGACTTTGGAGAAGAACTGCAAGGAGTTCGGCGTGCGCCTGCACCCGCTGGGCGACGCCGATCAGGGCATCGTCCACGCGTTCGCCCCGATTCTGGGCCTGACCCAGCCGGGCATGACCATCGTGTGCGGTGATTCGCATACGTCGACGCACGGCGCGTTCGGCGCGCTGGCGTTCGGCATCGGCACTTCCGAAGTCGAACACGTGATGGCCACACAGACGCTGTCTCTGAAGCCGTTCAAGACCATGGCCGTCAACGTCAACGGCAAGCTGCCCGCGGACGCGACGGCCAAGGACATCATTCTGGCGATCATCGCCAAGATCGGCACCGGCGGCGGCCAGGGTTACGTGATCGAATACCGTGGTGAGGCGATTCGCAACCTCACCATGGACGAACGTATGACCGTGTGCAACATGTCCATCGAGGCCGGTGCGCGTGCCGGCATGATCGCGCCGGACGAGACCACGTTCGAGTACCTGAAGGGCCGTCCGCACGCGCCGGAAGGCGAGCTGTGGGATCAGGCCGTGGCGTACTGGAAGACGCTGAAGACCGATGACGATGCCGTATTCGACAAGGTGGTGGATATTGACGCCACCAAGCTCGGTCCATATGTGACGTGGGGCACCAACCCCGGCCAAGGTCTGCCGATCACCGCCTCCGTGCCGGAGCCGGGCAAGATCGCCGACGCCACCAAGCGCGCCGCCGCCGAACGTGCGATTACATACATGGGTTTGAAGCCAGGCATGCCGATCAAGGACATCGCCGTGGACACCGTGTTCATTGGTTCGTGCACCAACGGTCGTATCGACGATTTGCGCCAGGCCGCCGCGATTATGAAGGGCCACCGCAAGGCCGAGAACATCCACCGCGTGCTGGTGGTGCCGGCCTCCTCCCGCGTGCGTTTGCAGGCGGAGAAGGAAGGCCTCGATAAGGTGTTCAAGGACTTTGGCGCCGAATGGCGTAACGCCGGCTGCTCGATGTGCCTGGGCATGAACCCGGACAAGCTGGTGCCGAACGAGCGCTCGATTTCCACTTCGAACCGTAACTTCGAGGGCCGCCAAGGCAAGGGCTCGCGCACGCATCTGGCGTCGCCGGCCGTAGCCGCCGCCACCGCCATCCGCGGCACAATTTCGTCTCCCGCCGATCTCTGAGTCAATACACGTGAGCCCCCTCTGACGAGGGGCTGTCAGTCGAAGACTGACTGGGGGAGAGATCCCCGAAAGGAAAATTGTTATGGAAAAACTCACCACACTGACCGGCGTGGGCGTGCCGCTGCGCCGCTCCAACGTCGATACCGACCAGATCATTCCCGCTGTGTTCTTGAAGCGCGTGACCAAGTCCGGCTTCGATGACGCCCTGTTCTACGCATGGCGCCGAGACCCGAACTTCGTGCTCAACAAGCCGGAATACGCCGGTAAGGGCCAGATTCTGGTCGCCGGCCCCGAATTCGGCATCGGTTCCTCCCGCGAGCACGCCGTGTGGGCGCTGCACGATTACGGTTTCCGCGTGGTCATCGCGCCGAGCTTCGCCGACATCTTCTACGGCAACACCGCCAAGAACGGCGTGCTGGCCGCGATTATGCCGCAGGAGTCCGTCGAACTCCTGTGGAAGCTACTGGAGGAAGAGCCTGGTCGTGAGATGACTGTCTCGCTGGAGACCCGCACTGTCACTTGCGGCGACGTGACCCTGCCGTTCGAGGTCAACGATTACGTGCGTTGGCGTCTGATGAACGGCTACGACGATATCGATCTGACGCTGCAGCACGAGGACGACATCGCCGCCTACGAAAAGATGCGCGCCGAAAAGTTCCCCTTCAAGCCCAAGACCATCCCCGCCAAACACTGGGCCGAAGAAAGAATCGAGTCCGCCCGCGAGCCTGAGGACGCAGACTGGACAGGGCCGTTGGCCGATCGCGGCATTATTTAGCCGCGATCGGCCTGCTGAAAGCCCTGTGGGCTTTCAGCAGGCCCTGTGCCGAGCTGCGACAGCAGCGAGGCCAGCATTGAGCCTCGCCGAAAGGCGAGTCCATAATTGCAGGCCCAGGGCCGTTGGCTCTGTGTCTGATTGAGGTTATTGGGTCGCTCGCATCGCATCAAACAAAGGTCTCACTGGTGCCCGCGCCCCACATCCATTGCGCGGCGGGCAGGAGTTGCGGCAATATTCCCTTCAGTGCCAACAACGCCATACGGTCGTTATCCACCGCAGCCACCAACACCGGCGTGGCGGCGCTTTCCTCAACACTCATGAACTCCGTCCTAGCGTTCGAAATACTGTGCCTGAATTCGTACACATTTGTGGACATAATCACGATTCATCCAGTAATGACGGTTAGGTTGAGCATCATGACCATGAATGACATGAATCCGTCGAACGATTCCGATACGGCTCCGGCGCAATCGCTGTCAGCGCAACCGTTGCCACCTCGACCGGCACCGCAGTCTGCGGCACAGTCACAGACGCCGATGCCACAGACGCCACAGTATGTTCAGCCTGGGCCGAGCATGCAGCCGCAATATGCGGGTCAGCCGGAGGCATGGGCACAACCGCTACCTCCACAAGATGTTTCACAGGGTGTTCCACGGATTGTTTCACAAGGTGTTTCACAACCTGTGCCGCAAGCCGCAATACCTGCTGTGCAGCCTGCACAATACGCCGCGCAGCTCGTATACCCGACATATCCCGTCCAACCTACGTATCCTGCCCAGCCGATGTATCCCACGCAGCCGACGTATCCGGCGCAATCCGCCTATTCCCCATACCCGGCGCAATCCGCCTATTCCCCATACCCGGCGCAACAGTCGGCTCCACAGCCCCTCGCTCATCCGTACTACGCTCAACCAGTGGGCTACGCGCCACAACCCTATTCCGCTGCGCCGCAACCATTCGTGCAACCGGCTCCGGCAATGCCAGTCGCAATGCCCAACGCAATGCCTGCCACGATGCCCGCAGCAATGCCCGTGGTCATGCCGATCGATCCTCGCCGTGTATGGCGCACGTGGCGTCGCAAGGTGGTCAATCGTGTAATGGGACTGACTCTCGCCTATGAAGGCATGATGCTCTTGGGCACAATGGTCGCCACCATTATCGTCGGCGTAATAACCGCGAGCGATTTGTCCGGCGTGCAGTGGGATGGCATCATCAGCCTGATATCGGTGTTCGTCGCGTTCGGATTTCTGCTGCTCATGCGCCACCGTGACATCTTCACCTGCGAATTCTGGCTTGGTGGCCAGCATCGCGACTCGTACGGGGAGCCCAATCAGCTTGGCCACATCAGCCAATATGGCGGCGGGCGCATGCAGCCCCCCTCGGCGGTCATGGAACAGCCTCTCTGGGCGTTGATGTTCATCGTGCTGGGCATGGGCGTGCAAGGCATCGTTATGTTGGTGCAGGTCGCTTTTTCCAGGCTGGGCATCGATCTTGCCTCTCCCACGTCAGACAGCATCGCCGAATCCAGCGTCACCGTAAGCATGTGGCTGTACGTTGGGCTGGTCGCTCCGATTTGCGAGGAAGTACTGTTCCGCGGCGTACTGATGAAGGAGCTCAAGCCGTTGGGCAAGAACTTCGCCATCGTCACCTCGGCAATGGTGTTCGGCCTGTTCCATGACGACGTAGTGCAAGGCACATTCGCGTTCCTCTTTGGCCTGATTCTGGGATTCGTGGCCATGGAATACTCGTTGGTTTGGTCGATTGCACTGCACATCTTCAACAATGCGATTCTTTCCGGCACCATCGATACCCTTGCCGGCAACTATCTTGATGACAACGCATATTTGATATTCTCATTGTCGCTATCTGTGATCGGCGTGATCGGATCGATTATCATATTCGTGATATACGGCAAAGAGATGCGCCAATATCACCGTACGAATCGTAGTATTCCAGACACGTACTTTGGCTGGGCAGCTCCGACGTTCATCATCTTTGTGGTAGCCAATGCCGCTTTCGCCATTATTTCGTTTGTCGGCGCGATGATGGGTTGAGTGTGCGTGTGCGCATGCAGGTTGGCTTATCGTTGAAGCATGAGTGATTTTGAGCCGTTTTACGATGTCAGCCGCAGTTACGAAGACAACTATGAGCAAGGGCCGTTCGGCGCGTTCGCCGAGGCGCTGAAGGATGGCAACGGTGCCGATGCCGCCGGAACCACCAGCGAGGGTGCCTCCGAGGGCGCCTTGGCCACCTTTTTGGGCCAGCCGGTCAATCTGCCTTTCGGCATTCCCGCAGGCCCGCTGCTCAACAGCCGTTTCACCACGGCCGCTTTCCACATGGGTTTCGATCTGGCGACCTACAAAACCGTGCGTTCGCGCGCCTGGGGCTGCAACCCGTTCCCGAACGTGCTCGCCGTACACCCCAAGTCGGCGGACGGTTCACTGACGCCGGGCAGCGCCGAACTGGACGAAGGCGTGCTGGCCGACACCAACTATGAACAGCCGATTTCCATCTCCAATAGCTTCGGTGTGCCCTCGCAAAGCCCGGATGCCTGGCAGCCGGACATGCGCGCCGCCATCGAGGCCGCCGGTCCCGGTCAAGTGCTGGTCCCGAGCTTCCAAGGCTCGCGTGTGGAGGGCATGAGCGAGGAGGAATACATCGCCGACCATGCCACTACCGCCCGCCTGGTCAAGGAGACCGGTGCCAAGCTCATGGTGATGAACACCAGCTGCCCCAACGAGGGCCACAACCGCCTGCTATGCCACAATCCGCTGCTCGTGGGCCGCATCACCGAGGCCGTGAAGCAGGAGATCGGCGACATCCCGCTGATGGTCAAGCTCGCCTACATCCCCAGCGACGACGCTCTGGAGCTTATGGTGCGTTCCACCGTGGGCCACGGCACCGTGCAGGGCTTCAGCACCATCAATACGATTTCCGCCAAACTGGTCGATGCCAATGGCAATCAGGCCCTGCCCGGCGCGGGCCGCGATCGCTCAGGCGTGTGCGGCAATGCGATTCGTGGCGCCGGCCTCGACATGGTCGCCCGTCTGGCCGCGATTCGTGAAAAGCTCGGGCTCGATTTCGCGATCAACGGCGTCGGCGGCGTGGTCTCGCCCGCCGACTAC
>OGRR01001885.1_pt1 | contig 12208 bp, 10 predicted proteins | sample 1553511 | NCBI WGS metagenome assembly OGRR01 (sample SAMEA2580040, study PRJEB22360) | human gut metagenome | biome: human gut; feature: human-associated habitat; material: faeces | place: Denmark | collected 2008/2010 | reverse complement strand
GGGCACCCCGTCTTCGCGCGATATCGCGAGCTCACGTAATGCAGTTGCGCTACGCTTGCGAACCCCACGAACCTGGGGCACTGGGCTGGACCTCGCTGATGTGCTGGCGCATGCCTAGGGTTTACATTTCATTTGGGGCGCATAACGGCGTTTGTTCCGTTATGCGCCTTTTTTGTACGCGGATGCAGCGCTATAATAGGGCGGTTACAGGCACAGGAGTGCTTTGGCGAGTTTGAAAGAGAGCAACACAGAGCATATGGCAGTGAAAGCACCTGAGGGAACCTTCGATCTTCTCCCTGATGATGTGCGGTTTTGGGATTACTTCCGCCAAACCGCGTTTGAGATTTTCGGTCGTTGCGCCCCCCAGCCGGTAGAAACCCCGCTGTTCGAGCAGACCGACTTGTTCGTGCGCGGCATCGGGCAGTCTACCGATGTTGTTTCCAAGGAAATGTTCACCGTTGTTTCGGGTGGCAACATGGAAAAGCTGCTTGCTGGTGAATCGCTGAAGTCCAAGAGCCGTCTTTCGCTGCGTCCCGAAGGCACCGCTGGCGTGGTGCGTGCAGTGGTTCAACATGACCTGGTTCCGCAGGGCGGTGCTCCGGCAAAGCTTATGTACGCTGGTCCGATGTTCCGTGCGGAGCGCCCGCAGAAGGGCCGTTTGCGCCAGTTCCGCCAGGTAGGCGTGGAATGCTTGGGCGCCGATGCGCCGACGGTGGATGCCGAGGCCATCATCATGCTGATGCGTTTCTACGAGGCTATCGGCATTCCGGCGGCGGAAACCCGTCTGCTTCTGAATTCCATGGGCTGCGAGAAATGCCGTCCAGCATACCGCGAGCTGGTGCGTGAATTCATCCACCAGCATTCTGAAGAGCTGTGCGATGAGTGCAACCACCGTGCCGACCTGAACCCGCTTCGCGCTTTCGACTGCAAGAACGAGCATTGCCACGAGGTGATGGAGGACGCACCGAAGATCACCGATTATCTGTGCGATGACTGCTGTGCCCATTACGAGGCTGTGAAGGGCTATCTTGACGCAGCCGGCATTGCCTACGTCGAGGACCCGCGCCTTGTCCGCGGTCTTGACTACTACACGCGCACCGTGTTCGAGATTCAGGTTGACACCGGCATGGGCAGCCAGAACGCCATCGGCGGCGGCGGTCGTTACGACAAGCTTGCCAAAGAGGTTGGTGGCCGCGATACTCCGGGCCTGGGTTTTGCGTTGGGCTATGAGCGTTGCGTGCTTGCCCTTGAGGCGCTTGGTGCCAAAGCGGAAAGCAAGAACGTGCCTGATGCGTTCATTGCCTGCGTTGACGACTCTACGCGCACCATCGCGTTCAACGTGGCGCAGGATCTGCGCAATCGTGGTCTTTACATCGAGATCGACCATCAGAAGCGCAGCTTGAAGAGCCAGTTCAAGCTTGCCGACAAGCTCTCTGCTTCCAAGGTGGTTGTTTTGGGGCCTGACGAAGTTGCCCAAGGCGTTGCCAAGGTTCGCAACATGGCAACCCATGAAGAGCAAACCGTGAAGTTGGACGGTTTGGCAGAGGCGCTGGGTTGCTAGCGTAATTTAAAAGCGTTTTATTGCACTGGGCTGCGTAGGCAGCCTGCGTGAAAATACCGAAGTAGACAATGGCTGCTTTGCAGGGCAGCTGGTAGCGATAGGAAAGAGGAGCAAGCACTACCATGACCGATTATCTGAACGAATACTGCATGCACTCCCACACCTGTGGGCAGTTGCGTCGCAGCGACGTTGACGCAGAGGTTACCCTGACCGGTTGGGTATGGCACAACCGCGACCATGGCGGCCTGATCTTCGTCGACCTGCGCGATCGCGAGGGCTATACCCAGGTTGTTGTAGACCCTGATTGCGTAAGCGAAGAAGATTTCCATGTGGCTGAGCACCTGGGCCGCGAATATGCGATCGAGGTTACTGGCAAGGTTCGCGCCCGTTTGGACGAGGCGGTAAACCCCAACATGGCAACGGGAGAAATCGAGGTTTTGGCAAGCTCCGTTACGGTGCTGAACACCTCCGTTACGCCTCCGTTCTCCATCGAAGACGGCATCGAAACCGACGAAACCACCCGCATGAAGTGGCGCTACCTTGACCTTCGTCGTCCTGAGATGTACGCAAACCTGAAGCTTCGCCATGTGGTTGCCCAGGCAATGCGCACGGCGCTGAACAAGCGCGGCTTCCTTGAGGTTGAAACGCCTATTCTGGCAAACTCTACCCCTGAAGGTGCTCGCGACTACATCGTTCCTTCCCGTCCGAACCCGGGCAAGTTCTACGCTCTGCCCCAAAGCCCTCAGCAGTTCAAGCAGATGCTGATGGTAGGCGGCATCGAGCGCTATTACCAGATTGCCCGTTGCTTCCGCGACGAGGACCTGCGCGCTGACCGCCAGCCTGAGTTCACCCAGGTTGATATCGAGATGTCGTTCGTTAAGGAAAACGACGTTATCGACATGATGGAAGGCGTGTTCCAAGAAGTTCTGGAAGCTGCCGGCGTAGAGCACGAGTTCCCGCTGCAGCGCATGCCTTGGAAAGAGGCCATGGATCGCTTCGGCTGCGACCGTCCCGACATCCGCTTCGGCATGGAGCTTGTTGAGCTTACCGACATCGTTCGCGGTTGCGGCTTCGGCGTATTCGCCAAGGCCGTAGAAGCCGGCAACATCGTCAAGGCCATCAACTGCAAGGGCGCAGGCGACTGGAGCCGTGGCGAGATCGAGAAGCTGGGCAATATCGCTGCCGAAAACGGCGCAAAGGGCATGGCTTGGATTGCCTACACCACCGACGGCAAGGAAAAGAGCCCCATCATCAAGTTCCTTGGCGACGATGTTCATGCCAAGATCAAGGAAGCTATGAATGTTGAGCCGGGCGACCTGGTTCTGTTCGCGGCTGACACCTTCGACATCGCAAACGCCGTTCTTTCCGCACTGCGCCTGCATATGGCTGATGCGCTGAACATTCCTCGCGAAGGCCACAAGCTTCTGTGGGTTGTTGACTTCCCGATGTTCCGTTACGACGACGAGCAGAAGAAGTACGCTGCCGAGCATCATCCGTTCACGATGATCCCCGAAAAGGATTGGGACAAGATCGAGTCCGATCCGCTGGCATGCGGCAGCTACAGCTACGACATCGTTATGGACGGCTTCGAGGCAGGCGGCGGTTCCATCCGTATTCACAACGCCGAGCTTCAGAAGCGCGTTCTGGCTCGTTGCGGCGTAGACGAAGAGGATATGGAAGTGAAGTTCGGTCACCTTATCCATGCTCTTGAGCTGGGTGCACCCCCGCACGGCGGCATTGCTATCGGTCTTGACCGTTTGGTCATGCTCCTGGCAGGCAAGCAGTCCATCCGCGACGTTATTGCCTTCCCGAAGACCAGCTCCGCATCTGACCCGATGACGGGTGCTCCGAATGCGGTTACCGCAAAGCAGCTGAAGGAAGTTGCGCTGCGAACGCTTTGATCTTTTGATTGCGTCGTTCCACTGAACGACGCAAGACATACGAAACGCTATGACGCTGCGCGAGCCCCTGACGGCACAGCTGGTGGTCCAAGCGGCCTTGACGTGCAGAGAAGCACGCCTAGCGCCCGCTTTCCCGCCATCTGTACACGTCAGGGGCTCGTTCGCTGTTTTCGTTCGGCAATGTGCTCTTAGGCTCTTATGGTGACGGCTTTCGCTGTTGTGTCCAAAAATGCGAGTTTGAGAAGGTTCGTTCCTATTTGCTTTTGTTGGGGTACGATTGCGGATGGTGCTTGTTAGGGAAAGGATGCGCAATGGGGGATAGGAAGTACTTCTTCTTCGATTACGATGGCACGTTGGCGGTGCCGCGAACGCGCACTATTCCGCAAAGCACGCTCGATGCGCTTGATGAGCTTCGTGCGCAGGGGCATTTCATCGCCTTGGCTACGGGTCGCTTGCAGGTAAATGCGGTTGATTACATCGACTCTGCTGGCATCACGAATATCGTGGCGGACGGCGGTTACTCGGTGACGCTCAATGGCGAGCTGAAGTGGATGGAAGGTTTGCCGTTGGATCCCGTGAAGCACAGCTTACATATTCTTGAGGAAAACGGCATTCCGTGGGCGGTAAGCACCACTAATGAGCTGGTTCGTTACTCGGCCCGCAAGGATTTCGCCAAAATTTCAGGTGACTACTATGTTCCTACCGAGTATGACCCTAATCTGCGCATCGATGATCTGACCTGCATCTACAAGGCGTATATTCCCTGCTCGGCAGAGGACGAGCCAAAGATTTTGGCTACGGGGGCATTGGACGGCGTGCCCCATGTTCGTTATGACTCTGACACCATTTTCATCGAGCCCATGGACAAGCAATGCGGCATCAAACGCATGATGGACATGTTGGGGGCCTCTTACGAAGACGTGGTGGTGTTCGGCGACGGCTTCAACGATGTTTCCATGTTCATTCCCGAATGGACCTCTATTGCCATGGGCAACGCCCGTGAAGTGCTGAAGCAGCGTGCCGACTACATTACGACGAACTGCGACGACGACGGCATCATGAATGCCTGCAAGCACTTCGGCTGGATTCGAGGTTGACATGAAGCTGAGCAACGCATGGAAGCATTTTCGCACTATCACGCATCATAAGGTGCTGGTATGCCAGCATTGTTTCAAGGTAGGGCTGTATCGTCAGGGCATCATGCACGACCTGTCCAAGTACTCTCCAACCGAATTCAGGGTTGGCGTCAATTACTATCAGGGCGATAGAAGCCCCAACACGGCAGAGCGTGCCGCCCTGGGCTATTCCACAGCTTGGTTGCACCATAAGGGTCGTAACCGTCATCACTATGAGTATTGGATCGATATGAAGGGCAACCGCGATGCCACGTTCGAAGGCAAGCCCATGCCAACGCGCTATGTGGTGGAAATGTTCTGCGATCGCATGGCGGCCAGCAAGGTATATCAGGGCAGCGCCTATACCGATGCCAGTGCGCTTGAGTACTTTAAGCTCGAACAGAGCGCCAAGGGCGAAATCTTGATGCACCCCGATACGAAAGCGCTGCTTGAGCGCATGCTTACGTGGCTTGCCGAAGACGGTGAGGAAATAGCGCTTCGCCGCGTGCGCAACGAGATTGTAAAGCCCAAGTACCGCGAACCGAATACCCCGAAGTTTTAACAAGACGTTACAAGGCCGTTTGATTAATTGACAATCAAACGGCCTTGTAATTTTGAAAAATTTGGGATTAGCTAGTAAAACAGCGAGCGGGAAACTGAGGAGTGCAGGAGTTTTGAAAGAGGAAGGGGGCTGGCCTTCGTGCCGCCCCGACCGATTGAAAATCTCCTGTGCCCTCAGGTTCCCGCGCAGCGTCATAGCGTTTCATGAGGGGATGCTTTGATCGTAGATCAAAGCATTATTCAGTTTCTTCGGGCTTTTTCTTGGGTTGACGCACGTTTACCTTTTGGCTGGCAAGGCTTACACGCGAATGAGCGGGAATGGACTCGGTTACGAAGGCGCTGCCTGCAATAACGGTGTCTTCGCCCACTACGGTTTCGCCGCCAAGAACGCTGGCGTTCGAGTAGATGGTAACGTTGTCTTCGATAGTGGGATGGCGCTTCACGCCGGCAAGTTTCTGACCCGCGCGGGTGGAAAGAGCGCCCAGGGTTACGCCCTGGTAAATCTTCACGTGGTTGCCGATGACGGTGGTTTCGCCGATTACCACGCCGGTGGCATGGTCAATGAAGAAGTACTCGCCAATCTGTGCGCCCGCGTTGATGTCGACGCCGGTGCCGCTATGGGCGTATTCGGTCATGATTCGGGGAATCAGCGGAACTTTCTGCATATACAGCTCGTGTGCGATGCGGTATACAAAGATGGCGAAGAAGCCAGGGTAGGAGAAGATGATTTCTTCCTTGCTTTGGGCGGCAGGGTCGCCGTCGAAGGCTGCCTGCACATCGGTGAGCAGGATGCGCTGGATTTCAGGCAACTTTTCGAAGAAATGCTTGCAGATCTCGTCGACGCGCGTTTCCACTTCTTCTTCGCTGATGCCCTCGGCGCCTTTGAACAGCAGTGCTTCCTTCAGCTGACGGCGCAGCGAATCTTCGATGCGGATAAGCGTTTCGCCGATGAAGTACTCGGGATTGGTGCCCGTGGGGGTTTCGTCGCCGAAGTAGCGCGGGAACATCACGCGGCGCACGTCCTTGATGATGTTGATGATGGCCTTCTTGTTGGGGAAGTGCCTGTCGGGGTCGGTGAAGAAAATTTCGGTGGCGCTGTAGTTCTTAGCGATGCCGGCGACAATGGCGTCGAGGTTTTCGTTGAACATGCGGTCCTCTTTCTTTGGTGATGCGCCTCTTCGGGTGGCGCCTCTTTTGTTTTCCCTATCGTAACGTTTACCGCAGCGCGCTCCAATACACGAACGGCTAATTCCGACCATTTTTGTAGGTTTTTAATCCCGCGGATGCTTGCACTGATATCCTCTAATCACAGTAGGTTTATAGGAAAATGAGGTACCGGCAGGCAAAGCCTCTGGGCCGAAGGGGAAGTGCTGTAGAGCTTTCCTGCTGTTCAGTCGTCTAATTGGGCTGCGTGCCTTGTGCGTGATGGCGATATGGAGATTGCATTGCCGATATGTGGCGAATTAGTTAGATAAACTAACTAATTCTCGAAGTGCGCTAGAGTTACCTTCTGCATTTATTGGACAAAATGCACGTATTTGAAGAGAACTAAGCACATCGGCTGTGTAAGCCAGCGATGTGGTATTGCCGCAAAAGGCGGCTGCTAAGGAGATTGTCGTGATTCGCATCATCGTAGATTCTGGCTCAGATCTTTTGCCCGATGTGGCCGCACGGCAAGGCATAGAAGTGCTCCCTCTTTTGGCAAGCGTCGACGGTGTTGAGTATCGCGACGGCATCGACCTGGAGCGCGACGCATTCTATGAGCTGCTGGAAAAAACGGGTAGCTTTCCTAAAACATCCCAGGTTTCGCCCCATGTGTTCGCCGAGGCGTTCAGGGCGGCTCGTGAGGCAGGGGACGAGGTAATTGCCCTTACGCTTTCCTCAGCTCTGAGCGGTACCTACCAAAGTGCGAAGTTGGCGCAGGCCATGGTGGGCGAAGAGGGCATTTACGTGATCGACTCGCTTTCGGCGACGTATGTTATTGCGTTGGTGGCTGAATATGCCTGCGCTTTGCGCGACGAGGGGCTTTCTGCCAAGGAAATCGTTGCCGAAGTGGAGTGCTTCAAACCTCGGGTGAAGCTGGTTGCCGTGCTCGATACCTTGGAATATCTGCAGCGTGGTGGCCGCTTGCCCAAGGCGGCAGCGCGGTTGGGCGAAGCGGCGAAGTTGAAGCCCGTGGTGGTGCTTACAGAAGAGGGCACCGTTGGTCTCAGCACAGCCGTGCTGGGGCGCAAACGAGCCCTAGATGCGCTCATGAAGGCAATCGCGAAGCAGCCTGCCGACAAGGCATTTCCCGCTATCCCCATTTACTCGTATGGCACGAAGAGCTGCGAGAAGATGGAAGAACGTCTGCGCGGTGCTGGCATGAACCTGTCCGATAAACGGCAAATCGGCTTCGTGATCGGCTCCCATATTGGGCCCGGTGCTTACGGTGTGGTATATGTGGCGCAGGAATAGCCCCTTCCTGGTGCGAATTCTCTAATGGGTTCGGTAGTTTCGCTGCACACATGCGCGCCATCGCATCATAGGATAAAAGTTTACCAAGGCTAATTCTTCACTGATGCTGCATGGCAAGCGGGTATCATGGTGCCGATATATGAAGCGCCTCCCGAAAAGAGGCATGTACCGAATGGGGTATACATGGCACGATTCCAAGATGCACATACTACGGTGCTTGCAGGGCATGGGTTCGATGATGCGGGCCCTTACCTTCTGATAAACGATATCGACGATGCGACGCAGCATCGGTTCAGCGTCAGGGGCAAGACGTTCACGCTGAAGCAGTTGCCAGCGCGCTTTTGCGTGGGGCGATTCGATTTGCTCACGCATCGGAAAAGCGTGTGCCCTTTGAAGATCAAGCTGCTTCCCACGGAAAAGGACGATATGTGCCCTGCCTGTAAGGAGGCAACGGGATTCAACCCCTCGTTCTATTACGCGGAAACCATATCGCCGCAGCAGCGCGCCTACAACGAAACGCCCCACTACGTGTATTTGGCGTACTTTTCGCCCCAGCACATCAAGGCTGGCATCTCTTCGGAAACGCGTGGAATCGAGCGTTTGTTGGAACAGGGTGCCAGGGCCGCACGCATTGTGGGGCATTTCGGAAACGCCGACGAGGCGCGGAAGCTGGAAGCGGCATTGTGCGTGCAGCCCAGCGTGTTCGAAACCATGCGTGCGGCGGTGAAGGCACGCTTGCTTGCCGAAGAACCCTACGATCCTTCTGCCGCATGTTCTACACTTGACGCTCGCGCTAACGAGCTTGCTCAGGTGCCGGCGGTGCATGATGCCGGCTTTTCGCTTGCTGAAAAGCCACAGGATCTTTCCTACTTCTACTTCGGCGGGCCTTCGCCTGATGCAAGCGAGCTCCAAATGCCTGTTGGGCACGAAACGGAATGCGCGGGTACCTGCATTGGTATGGTGGGCGACAAGCTCGTTATGAAACAGGACAACTTCGGCTACGTGGTTTCGCTGAAGAGCTGGAAGGGGCATGCGGTTGATCTGTTGGAAGGCGAAGTGGCCTTTCGCTATGAATCGGCGCCGCAACAGATTTCCTTGTTCTAGAGCGGTGCTGTGGGGTTCGTTTTGCGTCTTGCGGATGCAGATACTAGCGGCTGAGCGATGCGGTTCCTGCGTTCTATCGGAATAGCCGTCGATTGTCATGTGCTTTACACGTGACGCGGCGTTGCTTATAGTTAAAGATAAATAAGTAACGCTGCGTCGCTAAACCAGCATGCTGGGAAAGGAGCCAAGGGCGCTATGACGATGAACGAAACGCCGGGAAACAAAGCGGTGGTTGCCGAACGAGTGTTGGAAGGCGAGCGCGCCGGTTTTGCCAGCAGTGGCATCCAGTTCAAGAACTGCGTGTTCTCAAACGGGGAATCGCCCTTGAAGGAAAGCTCTAACATTGCCCTTGATCATTGCAATTTCGAGTGGAAGTACCCACTGTGGTATTGCGAGCATGTTCGGGTGAACAACTCCTTCTGGCTTGAAATGGCGCGTTCGGGTGTGTGGTACGCCAACCATATTGCTGTAAGCGATTCGGTGCTGCAGGCCCCGAAGAACTTCAGGCGATGCCAGGATGTAACGCTTGAAAACGTCACGTTTACCGATGCTGCGGAAACCCTGTGGATGTGCCAGGATGTGCACCTTTCCCAGGTGCAGGCACGCGGCGATTACTTCGCCATGAACAGCTCCGATGTTTCTGTCGACGGTTTGGTCCTTACTGGCAACTATTGCTTTGACGGCGCTCGCAACGTTGAAGTGGCGAATTCGAAGCTCATTTCAAAAGATGCCTTCTGGAATACCGAAAACGTAGTGGTGCGCGACAGCGTTATCGTGGGCGAGTATCTAGGTTGGAACTCGAAGAACCTTACGTTCGTCAATTGCACCATCGAAAGCTTGCAGGGCCTGTGCTATATCGAGAACCTGAAAATGGTGAACTGCAAAGTGCTGAACACCACGCTTGCCTTCGAGTATTCCACGGTGGAAGCCGAGATCGACTCGCATATCGAAAGCGTGCTGAACCCGAAGGGCGGCTCCCTTGTATGTGAGAGCATTGGCGAGTTGGTAATCGAGCCCGACCAGGTTGATCCTGCGAAAACGCATATTTCTTGCAAGACGGCAGTTCCTCAGGCAAAAACGAGGGTATCCTGGCGAGAGTAGGGTATCCAAAGCTAAAAGGGACAGTCCCTTTTAGCTGACAGGTGCTCTAACGCTTTCGTGCATACAGCTTCGATGGAGGGCGGACAGTGGCTGAATTTGATTTCGATACGGTGCCGAATCGGCGCAATACCAATTCCTTCAAGTGGAACGTAGGTGAAAACGAGCTGCCGCTTTGGGTTGCCGACATGGATTTCCCGGCTGCTCCAGCAGTGCGTCGCGCCATAGAGCGCAGGGCGGCGCATGGCGTGTTCGGCTACGCTGATGTGCCGGAAGAATGGCATAAGGCGTATTGCGGCTGGTGGGAGTGCAGGCATGACTTCACGCTGCAGCCTGAATGGCTGAATTTCACCTCGGGTGCGGTACCGGCGCTTTCAAGCATTGTGCGCAGGCTTACGCTTCCGGCGGAAAAGGTGCTGCTGCAAACACCGGTGTACAACGTCTTCTTCAATTCCGTGGTGAACAACGGACGTGTGGTGGAAGAAGCCCCTCTGGTATACGAGGACGGTGCGTATTCGATTGATTTCGACGAGCTCGATCGGCATATGGCAGACCCTCAGGTAACGATGATGGTGTTGTGCAACCCTCATAACCCAGTAGGGCGTATTTGGAGCGCCGAAGAGCTGGCCAAGATTGGCGAATTAGGCGTTCAGCACGGCGTAGTGGTGGTCTCCGACGAAGTGCACTGCGATATAACGGCGCCGGGAAGCCCCTATGTCCCGTTTGCCTCTGTCTCAGCGGCGTGCCGCGACAACAGCGTTTCCCTTATTGCTCCCAGCAAGGCGTTCAACTTGGCAGGCATCCAAACGTCGGCGGTGTGCATCCCCAATGAACAGCTGCGCACGCGTGTGGTGCGCGGTTTGAACAATGATGAAGTTGCCGAGCCTAACGTCTTTGCGGTCGATGCGGCAATTGCCGCCTTCAACGAAGGCGGGGAATGGCTAGACGCCCTGTGCGCTTACGTGTGGGACAACCGCGCATATGCATGTGAACGGTTAGACGAGGTACCCGGTGTCTTTGCGGTGCGGGGTGAAGCCACCTATTTGCTGTGGGCCGATTGCCGCGGGCTTGCCAGTGGAACAAAGGGCCTTTGTCGTGAGATCCGCGAGAAAGCGGGAGTTGTGCTGAGCAACGGGCGTAGTTACGGCGCATCGGGCGAAGGCTTTTTGCGCATCAATTTGGCATGTCCTCGAAGCACCCTTGCCGAAGCGCTGGACAGGATGATTCCCGTTTTTCAGCGAAGGAATTAAGCAGCACTAACCGGTGATTGTTGTATAGCCGCCGCCCTGCTTGTGAGTCCGCATCTTCGGGTTCGCAAGCAGGGCGGCTTTTTATTGCGGATGAGCTTTACTTGCGAAGAGATTCTTCGCCGGAAACCAGGCTTCGGGAGAGCTCGGCGAGGCGTTTGGCGGAAAGGTGCTTTCCCTCGCTGACCCATTGCTGGTAAAGGGTGATTGCCGTGTTGGTGACAAACACCAACGTTAGCGATATTTCGGCAGCAGAAAGGCGGCCGAATTTACGGGTGTTGATGCGCTGCAGTTCGGTAAGGCGATTGACAAGCGCATGGCACAGTTCCTCGGAGCTTGTGCCGCAAACAAGGCATTCGTAAACAGGGTTGGCATTGCCCTCGGTGCAAAGGTACGTCACCAGTTGGGGGATCAGCTCGTTGGTCTGGTCGGGCAAGCCCATGCCCTCGGTCTGGGCCAAGAATGCCTCGAAGAATGCCTTAAGGTATTCATTGGCAAGGCTGTTCAGTGAAGGAAAGTGGCGGTAGAACGTCTTCTTGCCAATGCGTGCTTCACGGCACAGCGCTGCAACAGAGATGTCGGAAAGGGGCTTTTCTGCAGCCAGCTTTTCGAAAGAAGCGTGAATGGCCTCAAGCGTTTTCACGATGCGCAAGTCGGTTTCTGCTGCCATGGTGTTCCTTTCGATTGGCTTGCCAGTGCGCAGTAAATAGTAGCAAGAGCTCCTAGGGTGTATGAAAAAATCTATCAATTACCTAAAGGTATCTTATGACATATAGGTGTCGAAATGACATTATAGCGCCTGGTCATATTGAGCAATGGTGTGGAAACGGCAAGGTCTGTGGCTTTAGCCGTGTGCCAGCAACGTTGGCATGGGTGCATGGGAGAGGCATGTCGGGGTTTGGGATGCGGCGGGCTTGCATCCCGTTGCGCAACCGATGGGAGTCCGTTTGCTTTCTGTCTGATTGTTTGGCTGGGCTCCTGATCTTCTTGGCAAAAAAGAAGGGCCCTGCACTGCAAGGCCCTTCGGGTTTCGGCATCTGACGGTGCTACTTCGTCGCTTCTTCCAGTGCTGCGGCAAGCAGGGCATCCACATCGGCGCCGATGATGTCCAGGCCTGCGGCGCTTACGCATTCGCATTCACCGATGCCATATTCGCGGGCAAGC
>OGRR01001872.1_pt1 | contig 12241 bp, 11 predicted proteins | sample 1553511 | NCBI WGS metagenome assembly OGRR01 (sample SAMEA2580040, study PRJEB22360) | human gut metagenome | biome: human gut; feature: human-associated habitat; material: faeces | place: Denmark | collected 2008/2010 | reverse complement strand
TTGTCGCGGACACGGCGCTGCTGCAAGGCAACTACATCCAGGCTATGCCCGAATATGGCCCGGAGCGCACAGGAGCACCCTTGAAGGCGTATACCCGCGTTTCAAGCGATCCTATTGAAGTACATAACAACATCCAGAATCCCGACATCGTCATCATCATGGATGACACGCTGTTGGCTTCCATCGATGTGATGGAGGGCATGCACGAAGACGGCATCCTCCTGTTCAACACCACTATGACGGCAGAAGAGGCCCGTGCTGCCGTTGGCGCTCCTGCAAGCATGCGCGTTGCCGTTGTCGATGCTTCCGGCATTGCCATGGCAACCATCAAGAAGGACATGCCCAACACGCCTATCGTTGGCGCTTTGGCAAAGATCACGGGACTGTTCCCGCTTGAAAAGGTCAAGGAGCGTCTTGTTATCACGTTTGGCAAGAAGTTCTCCCAGGAAATGATCGACGCAAACCTCGCCTCCGTTGAGCGCGCATATCAGGAGGTGCAGGAATAATGTCAAAGTACGAATTCGACGGCTCCAACTACGACGAGTGGAAGCCTTCCGACTTTCCGACGGGCTATGTATGCCCCGAGGGCGGCACGTCGGTTAACTGCTACACCGGCGGCTGGCGTTCCAATCGTCCTATTTGGGATTCCGAGAAGTGCTCCAACTGCATGCTGTGCTGGGCGTACTGCCCCGATTCTTCCATCGAGGTAAAAGATGGCGCAATGACGGGTATCGACCTGTTCCATTGCAAAGGCTGCGGCGTTTGCGTTCAGGAATGCAAGTTTGGCGCTCTTGAGCTTATTCCCGAAGCTGAAGCACAGGCCCAGGAAGAGAAAGGGGAGTAATCATGGCTGAAGAAAAGAAGATGTTTTCCGCTACGGGCAACCAGATGGTTGCCGATGCCTTCCGTCAGGTTAACCCTGATGTAATGGCGGCATATCCCATTACCCCCCAGACCACTATCGTTGAAGGCTATGCGAAGTTCGTTGCGGACGGCAAGGTTACCACTGAGTACGTTCCCACCGAATCCGAGCATTCCGCGCTTTCCGCTTGCATCGGCGCATCTGCTGCCGGCGCCCGCGTGGCAACGGCAACCAGCTCCCAGGGCCTTGCCTACATGTGGGAGGAACTCCATATTGCCGCAGGCATGCGTTGCCCCATCGTCATGGCAAACGCAAACCGCGCCCTTTCTGCTCCTATCAACATCCACGGCGACCACTCCGACATCATGAGCGCCCGCGACTGCGGTTGGGGCATGATGTTCGCCGAAACCGCCCAGGAAGCCTACGACAACACCATCGTTGCCTTCAAGGTTGCAGAAGATCCCAATGTTCTGCTTCCTGTGCTTACCACGCTCGATGGCTTTGTGACCACGCACGCTATGGCCTGCGGCGTGAAGGAAGAAGACCAGGTGGTAAAGGACTTCGTTGGCGATTACCAGCCGAAGTATCCGCTGCTTGACACTGAAAACCCGGTTGGCCAGGGTATGTTCGCAACGCTGGGCAACGGCTATATGAAGTACAAGCTTACCGAGCGCCATGCCCTCGACAACGCCATGGAAGCCTTCGAGCGTCATGGTAAGGAATGGGCCGAGATCACGGGCCGTCCCTTCGAGCTGGTTGACGCTTGGGGTGCTGAAGATGCCGATTATCTCATCGTGGTTTTGGGCTCGTGCGCCGGCAACGCTCGTTTCGAGGCACGCAAGCTGCGCGAGCAGGGCAAGAAGGTTGGCGTGGTTCGTCCTCGCATCTTCCGTCCGTTCCCGGCAAAGCAGATTGCCGAAGCTTGCAAGAACGCCAAGGCTGTTGCCGTGCTCGACCGTTCCGATTCGTACGGTTCGCCCCATGCTCCGCTTGCTCTTGAGGTTCGCTCTGCTTTCCAGGCAGCTGGCATGCAGACGCTGGTGAGCGATTACGTGGTAGGCCTCGGCGGCGCCGACATCACGCTCGATCAGATGGCTCAGGTTTACGCCGAGCTTGAGCAGCGTGCGAACGGCGAAGGCGACGGTTCCATCAAATACCTTGGTATCGAAGAGTAAGGGGCACATAAATGGCTAACATCAAGCAACTTTCTGCCCGCCCCGACGATTTGGCTCCTGGCCATCGCCTGTGCGGCGGCTGCGGCGCATCTATGGCGGTGCGTCAGGTTCTCATGGGACGCAACGATTACGATGTTGTGTGCTGTTCGGCAACGGGCTGCCTCGAGGTATCCACTTCCATTTATCCCGATAACGCTTGGAACGTTCCGTTCATCCACAACGCTTTCGCTAACGCAGGCGCAACCATTTCCGGCGTAGAAGCTGCCTACAAGGGCCTTCAGCGTGCCGGCAAGATTCCTGCTGACAAGAAAATCAAGTTCGTGGCGTTCGGCGGCGACGGCGGTACGATATCGGCCTTCAGTCGCTTTCCGGCGCAATGGAGCGCGGTCACGATATCGTGTACGTGTGCTACGACAACGGTGCATACATGAACACGGGCATCCAGCGTTCCTCTGCTACGCCTAAGGGCGCATGGGCTACCACTTCCGAGGTTGGCAAGGTTCAGCAGGGCAAGCCCCAGAAGCGCAAGGACCTTACCTCCATCATGGCTGCCCATGGTGTTCCCTATGTTGCTCAGGCAACGGTGGGCAACTGGCGCGATTTGGTAAGCAAGGCCGAAAAGGCCATTGCAGTAGACGGTCCCGCGTTCCTGAACATCATGGCACCGTGCCCGCGTGGCTGGCGCATTGATTCCAGCATGACTGCTGAAATCTGCCGCATGGCCGTTAACTCCAAGTTCTGGCCTCTGTTCGAGGTGGAAAACGGCAAGTGGAAGCTCACCCCGGTTCGCGACAGGAACCTTATTCCGGTAAAGGACTTCTTGAAGCCGCAGGGTCGCTTCAAGCACCTGTTCAAACCTGGCAATGAAGCTCTCCTTGAAGAGATCCAGCAGGATGTCGACGATTACTGGAAGTATCTGGAAGGCCGCGTGGAAGGTTCCAAGGACCTGTAAACGCTTAGGCTGTGCAGATGGCCACCAAAGCCGCAGGCATATACCGCCTGCGGCTTTTTTCTTGACGGAGCACTACAGTGCGCTATAGTAGAGCGCGGAAATTGAATACGGTCTTCAGGGCGAGGTTCAATTCCTCACTGGCGGTAATGTTTGGTGCCTAACGGCATCGGGGCAAAGCCCGCGACCCTTGCTTGGCAAGGTTGATCTGGTGCGAATCCAGAGCCAACGGTTACAGTCCGGATGGAAGAAGACGATGAATAAGGCTGGCACCTGTGTGCTGGTGTTTGACTGTCGAAAGCCCTGGAATCATATGGTTCCAGGGCTTTTTGCATGTAACGCCTCCTGTTCGTCGCTACCCAAAAAAGATTGGTATTCGCAGACGAACGAGTAGAAAGGGGGATTGCTTCGTGAACGATGAAGAGTACATGCAAAGGGCGCTTGAGCTGGCTCTGCGCGGTTCTGGTTGGGTAAATCCCAACCCTCTTGTTGGTGCAGTTGTTGTTCGCGATGGACGCATTGTCGGAGAGGGGTGGCATACCGCGTTTGGCGAGCCCCACGCCGAGCGCCAGGCGTTGGCTGATTGCCGCAGGCGTGGTGAGGACCCCAAAGGCGCAACGGTGTACGTGACTTTGGAGCCATGTTGCCATACGGGTAAGACGCCGCCCTGCACCGAAGCATTGATCGAGGCGGGCGTCGCACGTGTGGTTATGGGCGCTCCAGACCCGAACCCGAAAGTCAGCGGTGGGGGAATTGCCCAACTCGAAGCTGCGGACATCGAGGTGGTGCAAGGTGTTTTGGTCGAAGAATGTCAGAAAGTCAACCGAGCATTCTTCCATTACATCAAAACGGGGAAACCCTATGTGACGCTTAAATATGCCATGACACTCGACGGGAAAATCGCCACTCGCAGCGGTAAGTCGAAATGGATCACGGGACCCGAGGCGCGCCGTCGTGTGCACGAGGACCGCCAGCGCAATGCGGCCATCATGGTTGGGGTGAACACGGTTATCAAAGACGACCCACTGCTTACCTGCCGGCTTGATGATTTCGAAGACCAAGCGTTTGCTGAAGAGTCTGCGCCGGATTCCGATTTCGAAGACCTGCTTGAGCGCGAGCTTGCCGAAGATGAGGCGGCCTATGAGGCATTGCAGGAAGGGGATGCTGCCGAGGCGGCATCGTGCGGATTCAAACCGAAGATCAGCAACCCGATTCGCATTGTGTGCGACACTCACCTGCGTACGCCACTGAGCTCGCAGATCGTTAAAACGGCTGCTTCGGTTCCCACGTACATCGCAACGGCCGAGTCCGATATGAAAAAGCACATGCCCTACCGCGAGCAGGAATGCGACATCATCGTGGTTCCCGAAGCGGCAGGACACATCGACATCGAGGGGCTGATGGAAAAGCTCGGCGCCATGGGGATCGGCAGCGTGATCGTGGAAGGTGGCTCTGAAATCAACTGGTCGGTGCTTGCCTATGAGGTGGTTTCGAAGGTGCAGGCGTACATTGCGCCGAAAATCTTCGGTGGAGCCAAGGCGCCTTCCCCTGTTGCCGGATTCGGTGTCGAAGCGCCGAAATACGCCATTGGGCTTTCCGAGCCTGAAGTGACCATGCTCGGAAGCGATTTGCTTGTCGAGTGCGAGGTGCTTTAGATGTTCACCGGCATTGTCGAAGAGGTTGGCAAAATTGCTGCAATTCGGAAGGGCCCTCATTCATGCACGCTGACCATCGCGGCTGCGAACGTGCTCGAAGATGTTCACTTGGGCGACAGCATCGCAACCAACGGGGTATGCCTTACCGTAACCGACTTTACACGTACCACCTTCTCGGCAGATGTGATGCATGAAACGTTGAGGCGCTCTTCCCTGGGGGCTCTGCAACCGGGCAGCCCCGTGAATCTAGAGCGCGCTATGCGTGCTGGAGGGCGATTCGGCGGGCACATCGTATCAGGGCATATCGACGGCACCGGCATCGTGAAAAGCATCGAGGAAGACGACAACGCTGTGTGGTATCGGATAGGCTGCAAACCTTCCATTCTCCGCTTCATTATCGAGAAGGGGTCGATTGCCATCGATGGGATCAGCCTGACGGTGGCCATGGTGGATGCTGAAAGTTTCAGCGTATCGATCATTCCCCATACGCGTGCGCAAACCAATCTGGCGGGTAAACGCGTGGGCAGCGTTGTGAACCTGGAAAACGACTGCATTGGCAAGTACGTTGAGCGCCTTTTGGCATGCTCGCCTGAACGTGCTGGGGAAGCGGACCTTCAAGCTGCTTCGGCCGTAAGCCCCTATGTCGAAGTGGCTAAGAAACGCGTTACCGCGAAGCCGAGCGGAATCACAAAGGAATTCCTGCTGAGCAACGGGTTCTGATGCGCTGACGCCAAAAACAAGAAAATATCCCTGTGAACTGCGTGTTTGCAGGGTGCGAGAGGATAGTAATGTTCCAATTCAATACCATTGAGGAAGCCTTGGAGGATCTTCGCCAGGGAAAAGTGATCTTGTGCACCGACGACCCCGACCGCGAAAACGAGGGCGACTTCATCTGCGCGGCCGAGTTCGCCACTACGGAAAACGTGAACTTCATGGCCAAGTACGCCAAGGGTCTTATCTGCATGCCTATGAGCATCGAACTGTGCCGTAAGCTCATGTTTCCTCAGATGGTTACCACCAATACCGATAACCACGAAACGGCCTTCACCGTTTCGGTTGACCATGTTGACACCACTACGGGCATTTCCGCTGAGGAACGCGGTCTTACCGCCCGCATGTGCGTCGCCGACGATGCGCGCCCCGAGGATTTCCGCCGTCCTGGACATATGTTCCCGCTGATGGCAAAGCCCAACGGCGTCCTTGAGCGCAATGGCCATACCGAGGCAACCGTTGATCTGATGCGTCTGGCAGGTTTGAAAGAATGCGGATTGTGCTGTGAGGTTATGCGGGACGACGGCACCATGATGCGCACGCCGGAGCTTATCGAACTTGCGAAGGAATGGGGCTTGAAGTTCATTTCCATCAAGGAACTGCAGGAATACCGCAAGATGCACGACAAGCTGGTTGAGCGCGTTGCGAATACCAAGATGCCCACCAAGTACGGCGACTTCCGCGCATATGCCTACATCAACAAGCTCAACGGCGAACATCACGTGGCCTTGGTGAAGGGCGACATTGGCGATGGAGAGAACCTGCTGGTGCGTGTGCATTCCGAGTGCCTTACCGGCGATGCATTCGGCTCCTTGCGCTGCGATTGCGGTGAGCAGTTTGCCTCCGCGATGCGCGCCGTGAACGAAGAAGGCCGCGGCGTGGTGCTGTACATGCGTCAGGAAGGCAGGGGCATTGGCCTGGTCAATAAGCTGCGTGCCTATGAGCTGCAAGATCGTGGCATGGACACGCTTGAAGCGAATTTGGCGTTGGGCTTCAAAGGCGACGAGCGCGAGTATTTTATCGGTGCGCAGATTCTGCGTGACTTGGGCGTGAAGACCATGCGTCTGCTTACCAACAACCCCGATAAGGTCTACCAGCTTTCGGAATTCGGCTTGGAAATCGTCGATCGTGTGCCGATTCAGATGCCGGCAACCGAACACGACAAGTTCTACCTGCAAACCAAGAAGGAGAAAATGGGCCACATTCTTGAGGGCGTTGAAGGGTAACGACCCTGCCGCCTTTTGTCTATCAACTTAGAAAGCAAATCAACGTAGGTGCATTGCCGCCTGCGAATAGGAAAGGAACCATATATGAACACCCTCGAAGGAAAGCTTGTATCCCAAGGCATTAAAGTCGGTATCGTTGCTGCCCGCTTCAACGAGTTCATTACCTCCAAGCTTATTTCCGGTGCGATGGACGGCTTGCTCCGCCATGGCGTTAAAACGGAAGATGTAGACGTTGCTTGGGTGCCTGGCGCATTCGAGATTCCGCTGATTGCCCAGAAGATGGCCGAATCGGGCAAGTACGATGCCGTCATTTGCCTGGGTGCAGTGATTCGCGGTGCCACCTCCCATTACGATTTGGTGTGCAACGAGGCGGCAAAGGGCGTTGCCCAGGTCGGCCTGAAGACAGGCGTGCCCGTGCTGTTCGGCGTGGTGACAACCGACACCATCGAGCAGGCAATTGAGCGTGCTGGCACGAAGGCCGGCAACAAGGGCTTCGATTGCGCAACCAGTGCCATCGAGATGGTGAACCTTATCAAGACGTTGGAGGCGTAACCTCGAATCGGAAAGAGGCTTTCAGCGACGGAGATTCCGTTAAAGGGCCCGGGGCGAGTGTGCCTCGGGCCCTTTTGTTCGTTGAAGGTGTAGCCAGGTGGCATTCTATTCCCAGTTGAAGGCATTATCAGTATTCTGTACCAAAGGAAGTACATGTTGGCTCTTGCCAGTTGAAGAGGTGGCTTTATGACTTTGCTTACCGAACCATTACGGGTCAAATCAGTGTTGTTGCGCAATCGATTGGTTATGCCGCCCATGGCAACGGAGAAATCGGTTGGGGAAGGCAAGGTCAGTCAGGCCTTGCTCGACTATTACGATGAGAAAACCAAGGGTGGCTATTTTGGCTTGGTGGTGACGGAACACAGTTACGTCAACGAGCAGGGTCAGGCAAGCAAAGGCCAGGTTTCTTTTGCTTCCGATGAAGATGTTCCTGGATTGAGCAAGCTTGTTGGGGTTATCCATCGGAATGGTTCCAAAGCGATTGCCCAGATCAACCATGCAGGGGGCAAAGCCATTTCGGCGTTGGGCGGGGGGTTGACCGCTCCAGCTCCAACCGCCATGCCCTATACCACCACGCGCGGTGAAGCGGTCTTGGCTCATACCATGAGCCAAGATGAAATCGATGCGGTTATCGAAGATTTTGCTGCAGCGGCCACACGTGCTAAGGAGGCAGGCTTCGATGGCGTTGAGATTCATTCCGCGCATGGTTACTTGCTCAGCCAGTTTTACTCGCCTATCACCAACAAGCGGACCGATGCCTACACCGGTGCCACGATAGAAGGCCGTACGCGCTTGCACTGCCAGATCATTGCGGCGGTCCGTGCGGCTGTGGGGCCCGATTATCTGATTGCTCTGCGGTTGGGCGCCTGTGACTACACCGAAGGAGGGGCAACGCGGGAAGATGCGGTTTCGGCTTGCAGGATTTTTGAGCGTGCAGGCGTTGACCTGCTTGATATTTCAGGGGGTATCTGCGGATATCGAGGCGAAGGCTCGAAGGAGGAAGGCTACTTCGGCAAAGATTCTGCTGCGGTACGCGAAGCGGTGGATGTTCCCGTTATCGTGACGGGCGGCGTAAGAACACCCGAAGGGGCAGAGCGCATTCTCCAGCAGGGGCAGGCTGACTTGGTTGGGGTTGGTCGTGCCGTTTTGAAGGACTCCCTTTGGGGCAGGCGCGCCATCGAGCATTTCGGCGGTATCGCGGTGAAGGGGACGGTTTTCTTCGATTTTGACGGAACCCTGCATGACAGCATGGCAATCTACGGCCCGGCATTTCGCAAGGCGTATGCCTGGCTGGTTGCCGAGGGGCATATGCCCCCGCAGGAGTTCAGCGACGAATGGATAAGCCAGTGGCTAGGGTGGACAACCGAAGCCATGTGGACCACCTTTGCCCCAAACCTGCCTGAGGCGGTATGGCGCAAGGCTGCCGAAATCGTCGGCAACGAAATGGATTCCCTTACCGAGCAGGGAAAGGCGCGCTTGTTTCCTGGCGTGGCTGAAATGCTTTCCCAATTGCAGGAATCAGGGTATCGGCTGGCATTTCTCAGCAATTGTCGAACCCATTATTGCGACGTTCACCGCAAGATGTTCGGCCTTGATGCCTGGTTCGATGCCTATTACTGCGCGGAGGATTTTCGCGATATTCCTAAGTGGGAGATATATCAACGCGTTGCCAGCAGGCATGCCGAACCTCAGGTGATGGTAGGGGATCGTTTCCACGATTTTGAAGTTGCCGAAAAGGCGGGCATCCCCTTTATCGGATGCTCGTACGGTTTTGGTGGGGAAGAAGAGCTTGACGGTGCAGCGATGAAGGTCGCGGCACCGTACCAAATCCCCGAAGCGGTTAGGAAGGTGCTCGCATGAGATATTGCGTTCATTGTGGAGCGGAGCTGGAAGAAGGCTCCAAATTCTGCACAAACTGCGGAGCAAAGGCGGAGCAAGACCCTGGTCAGCCCGTCTCTTCCGATTCGGGCCAGCCAGCTTCTTCGGACACGGGTGCGATGGCTTCCAATATCCCCGAAGAGGGGAGAAAGCCCGCTGAAAACCCCGCTCCGAAGGATTCGTTTGGCAAGTCTTCCAACAAGGTTGTGGTTGTTCTGGCGGTTGCGTTGGCTGTTGCTTTAGTGGTCATAGTCTGCCTGGTAGCGTTCATCCATCCCGCATCGAGCAGCAGCAACAATTCGTCCGGTCAGTCCCAGGCAGTCCAGCAGCAATCGGATATCGGATCTTCCTCTGGCTCTTCGGGCGCTTCGTCCAATGCGTCAAATCACAGCGAATCGGATTCGGCGGCTCACCACGGATCGAGCAGCGCTTCTTCGGATAATGCTTCCTTGTCTACGGTTGAGGGCTTCAGGGACGGCGCTGGCTCGGGTGCGTTGATTTCGTATTCCGCTTCTTCAGTGCTACCTGCCAGCGAATATGGCACCTATGTTGCCTCCAATTTGGACGATGGTGCTTTGGATACCGCTTGGGTCGAAGGTGCCACGGGCTCTGGCGCGGGGCAGAGCGTGAAGATGTCCAGCCCGTCAGACAGCAAGATGACGGTGTGCGAAGTGCAGCTGATGGCCGGTTACACCAAGTCCGAAGACATCTACTACAAGAATGCCCGTCCTAAGCAGGTTTCGCTGGTTACCGATTCGGGCAAAGTCATAGCTCAGGTGACGCTGGTCGACTCGTATCGGGAGGTTCAGTCAATCACGTTTCCCGCGGTAAGCACTTCATCGCTCACGCTTCGCATCGATTCGGTTTACGAGGGGAATAAGTACGAAGACTGCGCCATTTCTGAAATGAGATGCTATTAGCGCGTTTGCCGAGTTGCCGAATTAGTTTTTTGCGGCGCTAGTTGGCAACACCTATACTTAAAACGTTCATCAATTGGGTGGCTGCTCTATGCACCGCCCAGCAGACGGAAGGAAGCATGATGCCCACTTACGCGGAAATGGGAAAAGAAGAGCTGAACACGCTCAAAACCGCACTTACCGAAGAATACGAAACCTATAAGGCTCAGGACCTTTCCCTGAACATGGCGCGTGGCAAGCCTGGTTCCGACCAGCTCGATCTCAGCATGCCCATGCTCGACATCCTGCCTTCTTCCGACGAGTGCAAGGCCTCTAATGGAACCGATATCCGCAACTATGGTGTGGTAGATGGCCTGCCCGAGGCAAAGGAGCTCATGGCTTCGATGCTCGACGATACGGCGGAAAACACCATCGTATTCGGTAATTCCAGCTTGAACATCATGTACGACACCGTGATGCGCTGCTGGGTGTTCGGTACGCTTGGCTCTACTCCTTGGAGCCAGCTCGACAAGGTCAAGTTCGTATGCCCTGTTCCTGGCTACGACCGCCACTTCGGCGTAACCGCGGCATTCGGTATCGAGATGGTAACCGTTCCCATGACCGACGAAGGTCCCGACATGGATGCTGTCGAGGAATTGGTTGCCAACGATTCCGCCTTCAAGGGTATCTGGTGCGTGCCTAAGTACTCCAACCCTGGTGGCGTTACCTACTCTGACGAGGTTGTTCGCCGCTTGGCCTCGATGAAGTGTGCTGCTGAAGATTTCCGCATTTTCTGGGACAACGCCTACACGGTGCATCATCTGTACGACGATGCTTCCAAGCAGGATCAGCTGCTCGACATTGCTAAGGCATGCGTTGAAGCGGGCAACCCCAACCGTTACTTCAAGTTCGCTTCCACTTCCAAGGTGACGTTCCCTGGCGCTGGCGTTGCTGCTATGGCGGCAAGCCCCGAAAACGTTGCTGAGATCAAAAAGCGCATGGGCGTTCAGACCATTGGCCACGACAAGCTCAACCAGATGCGTCACGTTCGCTTCCTGAAGAATGCCGAGGGAATCGCTGCCCATATGGCAAAGCATGCTGCCATCATTCGCCCGAAGTTCGAGCTTGTTCTGAAGATGCTCGAAGAAGGTCTGGCAGGCACGGGTTGTGGCACGTGGAGCAACCCTCGTGGCGGCTACTTCGTTTCCTTCAACGCTCCCGAAGGCACGGCAAAGCGCATCGTTTCCATGGCAAAGGAAGCTGGCGTTACCATGACGGGCGCTGGCGCAACCTACCCCTACAAGAACGACCCGCTTGATTCCAACATCCGTATTGCTCCTACGCTTCCTCCGCTGGAAGAACTGGAGTCGGCATTGAAGGTATTCGTCTGCTGCGTGAAGCTCGCTTCTGTTGAAAAGCTGCTTGAAGCATAAACCTGCAACGTCATAGAATCCTTGCAACGCGCCTGGCTGTTTGCTGGGCGCGTTTTTTTGTTTGCCTGGCTTTCTCCTTTGCTTAAAAAATGGAAACAACGCTTGGATCGAGTCTGCTTACATGGGCGTTCAAGAGTAAGCTAGGGGAGGAAGAAAGAGGGCACCAATGAAGATCGATCGCAGCAAAGCCCAAAAGGCATTTTCAGAGTATGTTTCGTTCTACAGCGCGGAAAATCACCGTATTGCGCTCAAAGTAGAACACTCAAAACGTGTTGCAAGCTTGTGCGAGGAAATCGCGAAAAGCAACGGCATGAAGCAGGACGACCTCGATCTTGCGTGGCTTATCGGCCTGCTGCATGATATCGGCCGTTTTGAGCAGCTGCGCCGTTGGGATACGTTCTCGGATGCACGGTCAACCAATCACGCCAAGCTCGGTGCAGAAGTGCTGTTCAGCCAATTTGCCGGCACGCCTCCCTTTGAGGTCATTCCAGAAGAAGGAGAGGTTCCTGCCCCTCGTAAAAATCCTGGCATAGCCCTCTTTGCTGGTCTTTCTTCGACCGAGATTCGTTTGCGCGATTTCGTTGAAGGGGTCAAGGAAGACGATCTGATCCATACCGCCATTGCAACTCACGGCGATTATCGTTTGCCCGACGACGTTGCCGATAGAACCAGGCGGTTTTGCAATATCGTGCGCGATGCTGACAAGCTCGACATCCTGCATACGGTGAGCGAGAGCGATTCGGAAACCATCTTAGGCGTTCCGCTCGAGGCACTGCGCCGAAGCAAGCTTTCGAAGCCTGCTCTTGAGGCATTCGGGGAACGTCACTGTGTAAAGCGCAGCGAC
>OGRR01001863.1_pt1 | contig 12274 bp, 10 predicted proteins | sample 1553511 | NCBI WGS metagenome assembly OGRR01 (sample SAMEA2580040, study PRJEB22360) | human gut metagenome | biome: human gut; feature: human-associated habitat; material: faeces | place: Denmark | collected 2008/2010 | reverse complement strand
CAACACACTCTTTAACCTTTACTGCACGGAAATCTGACTTGCTGAATGTATCAAAATCAACAAATTCCTCAAATAAAGGCTCTACCTTTACCTTAGAAAAATCAATCTTTTCAGACTCAGTTTTTACATTTTTTTCAGGTGCTTCAGAAGCTGTATTATTTACATCATTTTTCTTATTTACACCATCTAAGGACTTCATTGTCGGGAACAGTAATACGTCCCTGATTGCCTGGCTATCTGTCAGAAGCATTACAAGACGATCGATTCCGTATCCGATTCCACCTGTTGGCGGCATACCGATTTCAAGTGCGTTGAGGAAGTCCTCATCAGTGTGCTCCGCCTCATCATCGCCTGCTGCTGCGTTGGCATCCTGTGCTGCGAAACGCTCACGCTGGTCGATTGGGTCGTTGAGCTCTGAGTATGCGTTACACATCTCCCATGTATTACAAAACAGCTCAAAACGCTCTACCTTTGTAGGGTCGCTTGGTTTCTTTTTGGTGAGAGGCGATATCTCGATTGGGTGATCCATGATAAAGGTTGGCTGGATAAGCTCTTTCTCGCAGTACTCCTCGAAGAAGAGGTTTACGATGTCACCCTTCTTGTGACGCTCCTCATACTCGATATGATGCTCGTCTGCAAGCTTCTTTGCGGCTGCATCATCAGGTACCTGGTCGAAGTCTACGCCTGCGTATTTCTTGATTGCGTCTATCATTGTCATTCTTGCGAATGGCTTTCCAAGGTCGATTTCCACGCCGTTGTATGAGATTTTTGTCGAACCGCATACCTTCTCAGCGAGGTAACGGAACATTGACTCTGTCAGCTCCATCATGCCCTCGTAGTCTGTGTATGCCTGATAAAGCTCCATAAGTGTGAACTCAGGGTTGTGACGTGTATCTACACCCTCGTTACGGAAAACTCGTCCGATCTCGTATACTCGCTCAAGTCCTCCGACGATAAGTCTCTTTAAGTAAAGCTCAAGGGAAATACGAAGCTTTACATCCTCATTCAATGCGTTGTAGTGTGTCTCGAATGGTCTTGCTGCGGCACCACCTGCGTTTGAGACAAGCATAGGTGTCTCAACCTCCATGAAATCACGGCCTGCAAGGAAGTTACGGATTTCCTTGAGTATCTGTGAGCGCTTGATAAATACCTCTTTGCTCTCCTGATTCATGATAAGGTCTACATATCTCTGACGGTATCTAGTGTCTGTGTCTGTCAGTCCATGGAACTTCTCCGGGAGTATCTGGAGTGATTTTGAAAGCAGTGTTATCTCCTCTGCATGGATTGAGATTTCGCCTGTCTTTGTTCTGAAGGCGAAGCCCTTTACACCGTAGATATCACCGATGTCTGATTTCTTGAAGTCTGCGTATGAGTCTTCTCCGATATTGTCCCTTGCCACATATACCTGGATATTGCCCTTTAAGTCCTGGATATTGCAGAAAGAAGCCTTACCCATGACACGCTTGAACATCATACGTCCTGCGATGCTTACCTCGATTGGCTTTGCATCCATGATTTCTCTTCTCTCGTTGTAATCGTTGTTGATTACCTCTCTCTTTGCAGCGTCATCCAAGCCCTCAACATCCGGAGCCTTTCTGTCACCGAGAATCTCAGCCTCATGAGCATTGTAAAGCTCCTTTACATCGCTGCTGTGATGAGTGACATTGTACTTTGTAATCTGGAAGGGATCCTTTCCTGCTTCCTGTAAATTCTGTAATTTTTCACGACGGACCTTAAGGAGCTGGTTTACGTCCTGCTGCTGTCCACCCTTGTTATTATTCTGATTTGCCATTTTTTACCTCTTTTAGTTCTCTTCTGCTCTCTGGATCTCGAGTACCTTGTATGTGAGCTCTCCTACCTGAGTCTCAACAGTTACAGTATCTCCGACTTTCTTTCCAAGAAGAGCTTTACCTACAGGTGACTCGTTTGAAATCTTGCCCTTTAAGCTGTTTGCCTCTGTTGAACCAACGATTTTGTACTCAAGCTCCTCATCAAACTCACAATCTAAGATGCGGATCTTACATCCGATAGAAATCTTGTCAAGGTCAACTTCCTCCTCAACAACAACCTCTGCATTTTTAAGGATTTTCTCGATTTCCTCAATACGAGCCTCGATATCGCGCTGCTCATCCTTAGCTGCATCATACTCAGCATTCTCAGATAAATCACCCTGCTCACGAGCCTCCTTGATCTTCTGGGAAACCTCTTTACGCTTAACAACCTTTAACTGCTCAAGCTCATCCTCGAGCTTCTTAAGACCTGCATATGTCAGAATATTTTTCTTGTTATCCATGATTCTTACCCTTCTATCTTCTTTTTTATTTTTGATATTTATTGTACTCATTTAGTATATTAACTTCCCACACCAAGGTCTTCAATACCGGAAAGTATACAGTATGTTCCGAAGAAAAATATGAACTGCCACGGGTTTCCATAACCCTCGGCAACGGAAACCCCGCAGCGAAGAAAAACCCTCTATCCGCGATTCGCACCCGTGGCTAACTTCATATTTTTCTGAGGAATATACTGTATGCTATGCCGGTAACTTCGATAAACTGAATGTGGGAAGTTTCACATACTAAATTTAAAGCCTATTTTAACGCGTGTATTATAATTGAAAATCCCCACGCTGTCAAGGATTTGGCCGATTTCAATTTTGAAGCTTCTACTTATACAAAAGCTCCTCAAGCTGTTCTAAGCTCTCCACCGTATTCACTGCCGCGCGCAGTCTTGATGAATGCGGATATCCTGCCGTATACCACGCTGTGTGCTTTCTCATCTCGTGTATCCCCGTGTACTCGCCCTTGAACTCTATCATCATGCGTGCATGACGCAGTATCATCCGGCGTACTTCCTCAAAGGATGGCTTTTCCTGATGCTCGCCGGTCTCAAAGTAATGCAGTATCTGTGAGAAAATCCATGGATTGCCCTGCGCTCCCCTGGCTATCATAAAGCCGTCGCAGCCTGTCTGCTCCTGCATTTTTATGACATCCTCTGCGCAAAGCAGGTCTCCGTTTCCTATGACCGGTATTGAGACAGCCTCTTTTACCTGCCTTATGATGTCCCAGTCGGCTTTACCGGAGTAGTACTGCTCTCTAGTCCTTCCATGCACTGCGACTGCGCTTGCGCCGCTTTCTTCAGCTACATGCGCCAGCTCTACTGCGTTGACATGCTCATCATCGAAGCCCTTTCGGATTTTTACGGTGACCGGCTTATCTATCGCTTTTACTATGCTCTCTATAATCTGACCTGCAAGAATCGGATTTTTCATGAGTGCTGAGCCCTCACCGTTGTTTACGATTTTGGGCACCGGACAGCCCATGTTGATATCCAGTATGTCAAATGGTCTTTCCTCTATCTGCTTTGCTATCTGAGCCATTATCTGCGGGTCTGAGCCAAACATCTGGAGTGAAACAGGCTTTTCTCTTTCATCTATTGAAAGTAGCGACTCTGTATTTTTGTTTTTGTACAAAATTGCCTTGGCGCTGACCATTTCCATACATAAAAGGCCGGCTCCCTGCTCCTTGCACAATAAGCGAAATGGCAGGTCTGTCACGCCTGCCATAGGTCCCAGTATCAGGTTGTTTGGGAGTGTCACACTTCCTATCTGAAGCTTTCGTATCTGATGAATATCCATACTATTACTTCACTCCCTTGCGGTTCTGCTTGCGATACACGAGGTTTATGCCCTTTAATGTCAGATCCGGATCGTATACATCCACGTTTTCTGTCTCATTGGATATTATTCTGCCGAGTCCGCCGGTCACTACAACCTTTGCATCGTACATGCCTGTTTCTTCCTTTACCTTGTTGATGATATACTCTGTCTGTCCTATCTGTCCATACACAAGTCCCGCCTGCATGCTGGTGATAGTGTCCTTTCCGAGGATATTATCAGGCTTTTTAATCTCTATCTCAGGAAGCTTTGCCGCATCCTCCCAGAGTGCCTTGGCAGAGATACGTATGCCCGGTGCTGTGATTCCTCCCATGAAGGTACCGTTTTCATCGACCATATCGTAGGTGGTTGCTGTGCCAAAATCTATGACCAAAACAGGTCCTCCATATAATTCATATGCAGCTACGGCGTCTACTATACGGTCTGCGCCAATTTGCTGCGGATTTGGTGTGGCGATACGAATGCCTGTTTTGATGCCCGCCTCCACGATTATCGGCCTGATATTAAAGTATTTTATAAGGCCATTCTGCAGTGAATGCATGATATTCGGTACGACGGAGCAGATGATTGCATCATGTATGTCGTCCATGCCTACCTGATTTCTTTCAAGCAGAGTGCTCAGAAGCATGCCATATTCATCTGATGTACGTGGCATTTTAGTTGTAATTCTAAAGCTTGCTTTTATCCTGTCACCATCAAACACGCCGCATGTTATGTTTGTATTTCCTACGTCCAGTGCTAAGATCATCTGTTATTCCTCCTCGAGTCCTTCTCCCAAAAATACTATGCGATAATACGTCTCTATCGACTCGAGCAGTTCTCTTCGCTCGTTGCGGTACTGCTTTATCTTTAGCACGCTTCCTATCTCATCATAAAAAAAGTCATTTTCCTTGCAGGATGTTCTGAAATCGAGGTTTCCGTCCTCATCAAACACCAGCTCCAGTATGCCTCCCACATCCTCTGTATACAGGACGCACATGATTTTGAGCTCGTCCCTTATTGTCTGTGGAAGTCCGTTAAAATTCTCGTTCAGATAATATTTTTTCTGATATGCGTTTGACACGCAAAGTACTACCTCTTTAGACATATCCGTATATTCCTCTCACTGATACTTCTCCGCTTGAAACCAGCTTACGCGATTCCCATGTGTCCACGATCAGCTCGCCCTTAGGCGTGATGCCCATCGCTTTTCCGTCAAACGGCTCCTTCGGATCCAGTACCCTTACTGATTTGTTCCTGTTGACCAACAGCTCATCATACTCCCTGACGAGGGCTGAAAGGTCCTGCGTCTTTAAAAATGTGTCATAATACTGCTCAAAGTATGACATGGTCTCTGCGATTATCTGCGCACGGTGAAATCTTTTGCCACCTGCTTCTATCATGAGTGAGCTCGCCATCTGACTGATTTCCTCCGGAAAGCTCTCATTATGCACGTTGATACCGATACCTACAACAATATGGTTGATATAGTCAAACTGCGCATTCATCTCTGTGAGTATGCCGCACACCTTTTTGCCGTTTACCACAATGTCGTTTGGCCACTTTATCATGGCTTTCTCGCCGGTTACGCTCGTTATTGCCTTTGCGACAGCAAGCGCTGCCACAAGCGTGAGCATGGATGCATTGTTTGGATTGATATCAGGCTTTATCATAAGTGTCATGAAAATACCTGTGCCGGACGGCGATACCCAGCTGCGGCCGCGGCGCCCCTTGCCTGACTCCTGCTTGTCCGCTACGACTAAGGTGCCGCTCGGATAGCCTTTTTCGGCAAGCTCCTGAGCCTTGATGTTGGTGGAGTCTATTGTATCAAAATACAGCACTTCCTTTGCCACCCAGTCTGTGTGCATGAGGCTTTTTATCTCCGCCTCTGTCATCAGATCCGGCGCTGCCATGAGCCTGTAGCCCTTATTCTGTTGTGCCTCTATCTCATATCCGGCTTCCTTTAGCTGGTTTATGGCCTTCCACACGGCTGTGCGCGATACTCCGAACCGGTTGCATAGCTCCTGCCCTGAAATATAGCCGTCAGCGCTGCGTAGAAGTCTAAGTATTTCTTCCTTCATACTTTATTCCTTAGCTTTCCGTCAATCTTTTGTTGCAGTCATTGCTTGCCGTACTAGTCAGCAAGTGTTGCACGCATGATAGCCTTGATTGAGTGCATACGGTTCTCTGCCTCATCAAATACCACTGAACGCTCTGACTCAAATACCTCGTCTGTCACCTCAAGCTCGCTCAGTCCAAACTTCTCATAGACCTGCTTGCCGATAGTGGTCTTTAAATCATGGAATGCAGGCAGACAGTGCATAAAGATTGCGCTATCCTTTGCATTTTCAAATGCTTTTGCATTTACCTGATATGGCTTTAAGTCGTTAATTCGCTCTGCCCATACATCTTCCGGCTCGCCCATTGATACCCACACATCTGTGTAGATGACATCTGCGTCCTTTGTGCCCTCTGCCACATCCTCTGTGAGTGTGATTGATGCGCCGGTTGTTTCTGCAACGTCCTTACAGTATTTTACAAGCTCATCATTTGGGAAATATTTCTTGTTTGTGCATGCCACGAAGTCCATGCCAAGCTTTGCACATGTGACCATGAGTGAATTGCCCATGTTGTATCTTGCATCGCCCATGTATACAAATTTCACGCCCTTGAGTCTGCCGAGGTGCTCACGGATTGTAAGCATATCTGCTATCATCTGTGTCGGGTGGAACTCATTTGTCAGGCCGTTCCATACCGGTACGCCTGCGTATTTAGCCAGCTCCTCCACGATTTCCTGTCCGTATCCACGGTACTCGATTCCGTCAAACATTCTGCCGAGCACGCGCGCTGTATCGGCGATACTCTCCTTTTTGCCTATCTGTGAACCGCTCGGGTCAAGGTATGTGACATGCATTCCAAGGTCATGTGCCGCTACCTCAAAAGAGCAGCGAGTTCTGGTACTGGTCTTTTCAAAAATCAGCGCTATATTCTTGCCTGTGAGTTCATCATGTCTGATGCCTTTTTTCTTCTTTTCCTTCAGCTCCTGTGAGAGGTCAATCAGATAAGTAATCTCTTCCGGAGTGTAATCCATAAGTTTTAAAAAGTTTCGTCCCTTTAACTGCATTGCTCTTGCCTCCTGGGTTTTATTTGCATCGTTTATAGATGCAGGTTGCTATAATTTATATCTGTAGATTGCTATAATGATGTCATTTTACTCTATTTTGTGGTATGTTGCAAGAGGTTTGAAGCATTGACGCTCTGACTGTAAAACCACGCCTTACAAATAATTAAAGAGGCTGCAAACCAACAAGCTTTGTTGATTTGCAGCCTCTTTGTTATTTCTTTGTATTGGCTGTATATTATCTGAACTTCATATTTCCGATTGATATTCCTGAGCCATGGTCATTGAAGGATGTACATCCTCCTGTGTTGTCCACTCCGGACATTGCCTCCTGTGCTGCACTGTAGCATGAAGAAGAAATGCTTCCGCTAAGCTTTCTTGCGAGCTTTCCTGATGATGCCGGTCCAAACTGGCCTTTCTGGTAAATAACACCTGAGATGCTGTTTGGATATGAGCCGCTCTTTACTCTGTTGATGACTGCCGCTCCTACTGCAAGCTGACATTCATAGCTCTCTCCGCCTGCCTCACACTCGATGATTGCTGCAAGCAGTGTCAGGTCATCTGCTCCTGCACTTACTGCCTCGCCCTGTGTGGTCTCTGTTTTCTTTGATTCCTTTGCTGCTTTTGCAGCTTCTTTTGCTGCCTTTTCTTCTGCGGCCTTTCTCTCAGCCTCTTTCTGTGCAGCTATCTGAGCCTGTTCCTCTTCAATTGTGATACCCACTCTTGTGTTGAGGGAACGTGTCGCATAATCTGCTGCGATATATCCTGTCTGTGAATCGCTGACTACTGCAATCCAGCCGTCCGGTGCCTGCGCTGCGCGGTCCACCTGATAGGTCTTGCCCTGGTCAGCTACCTCTAAGGCCTTGCTGTTTGTATCTGCTGTCTCTCTCACACGAAGTCCGTCTGTATTTACTGTAGCAATTTCTCCGCATGTGTCGTAAGCATAGCTTAGTGCGTCAGTTCCGGTCACACAGTAAGATACATTGACATATCCGTCTACATTTCCTGACTTGATGTGAGCCCATGTGCCATCGTTTTCTACGATGTCTGCCACACTTCCTTTATATAGTTTTCCAACAATATCTGACTGTTCATCGGCCTGTGCTCTTACGTTGAGTGATTCTTCAACTTTTGGCATAAGCTTTGTCTGCCATTCCTGCTGCTCCTGTGTGAGCTGTGGCTGCGCCTCCTGCTGTGCATCCTGTGCTGCTGCCACCATCTCAACATTTTCTTTTTCTACTGTAACAGCATTCTCTGCTGTGAGATTCTTCTCATAATCAAAAAGAGTCGCTGCCACGCCAGCATAACTATTATAACCAGTATGCTCTAAACCAGTGTTTGCTAGCACCTTATCCTCTGCTTTGACCTCAGAGCGTCCGCTGTTAGTAACCGCGGTAACCGTCAGCATGGCGCACAGTCCACAGACCGTAATGCTATCGATTACTTTTTTGTTTAGCTTCATATAATCCTCCATATGGTGTAGTATATGTTGTTTTTGTTACGTTTATTACACCTATGTTGCATTTGTTACAACTTTGTTACAGTCGGTATAATATCACAGTAATAGCATTTTGTCAAATTTCATGGAAAAATCTCCTGAAGCACCGATGAAATCACCCCATTCTGATGTGCCTTATGCTCTATCTCCAGCTTGTCGCTTTCGCTTCTCGACAGCTCGTCTATGTAGTCGCTCACCTGTTTTTCTATTTTATAAATCTCGTTGCTCAAAAGTCTTATCCTGTGTGAGAGTGCGAACAAGGTCACAATGACTGTCAGCATGAAAAGTGCAAGCATTATCGCAAGTATGCCTCCTGCCACGATGTCCATATTGTCCATTGATAATTCCATATTAATGTGTCCTCCCTACTATTCTTTTTCCGATACATCATTCAAAATTTAACTTAACCTATAACGCAGGATGATGTACTATTGATTATTATAACCAATTCACTTGAACTTAACAGTTCCTATCGGTCGCAAGTTTCGACATTTATTTGGCATTGCAGAGCAAACTTTCACCGGTAACTTGGTATTGACTTTTATTGTGTTGAGTATAATATAAATATGAGACAAACAGGAATGCAAGAAAGGATACATATATATGAAGAAAATAGTTATGACAGGCGGCGGTACTGCAGGTCATGTCACTCCAAATATAGCTCTTATGCCGGCACTTAAGGAGGCCGGATACGATATCGAATACATTGGCTCAGTAAACGGAATGGAGAAGGGACTGATCGAAGCCCAAAAGATTCCTTACCACGGCATTTCATCAGGAAAGCTGCGCCGATACTTTGACTGGAAGAACTTTACAGACCCGTTCCGCGTGTTAAAGGGCTACGGTCAGGCTGTAAGCCTCATGAAAAAACTCAAGCCTGATGTAGTATTTTCTAAGGGTGGCTTCGTTTCCGTACCTGTCGTGCTTGCCGCAAAGCACTGCCATGTGCCTGCCATCATCCACGAGTCGGATATCACCCCGGGACTTGCCAATAAAATCGCCATAAAGGGTGCCAAAAAGGTCTGCTGCAATTTCCCTGAGACCATGAAATATCTGCCTGCAGACAAGGCTGTGCTCACCGGATCACCTATCAGACGCGAGCTTTTTAGCGGCGTTGCGGAAAATGCCATAAAGCTTTGTAATTTTCCTGACCACAATAAGCCTGTCATCCTCATCATCGGAGGAAGCCTCGGCTCTAAAAAGGTTAATGAAGCTGTCCGTGAGATTCTTCCTGAACTACTAAAGGATTTCTATGTGATTCACCTCTGCGGAAAGGGCAATCTGGACAACAAGCTTGCCGGAATCACAGGCTATGCACAGTTTGAGTACGCCAATGCTGAGCTCACCGACATGTTTGCTCTGGCTGACATGGCTATTTCAAGAGCCGGAGCCAACTCCATCTGCGAGCTGCTTGCTCTGCACAAGCCAAACATCCTGATTCCTCTTTCTGCTGCTGCCAGCCGCGGAGACCAGGTATTAAATGCAAAATCCTTCAAAAAGCAGGGCTTTTCATATGTCATCGAGGAGGAGGAGCTCACAAAGGATTCTCTGCTTAGCGCAGTAAAAGAGGTGTACGGCAACAGGGATAAATATAAGGATGCCATGGCAAAAAGCGGTCAGATGGATTCCATCGCCACTATCATTGATTTGATTAACTCTCAGGTGAAGAAATCGTCATAGGGTTAGAGTCTGTTTAAAGCGTCATTGCATATCATAAAAAAGAAAAAGCCCGGATATGAACTACATTTGCATATCCGGGCTTTTTGTTTTTTAATAATGTGTAACTATTAGCAGCTATTACATGCTCATCTCGTCGCAGATTTTCTTCATCTCGTCATCAGTGAACTCCTTATGGTTCCACTCTATGACATTCTTGTTGTCATCTGACTCATATCTTGGAATCAGGTGCATATGGAAATGGAATACTGTCTGGCCTGCCACCTCGCCATTGTTCTGTACCAGGTTGTAGCCTTCACAGCCAAGCACATCTTTCTCGTGTGTCATAATCTTCTTTGCAAGCTTTGCTGCCTTGGCAAGTGTCTCATCCTCAATCTCAAAAATATTTGCATAATGCTGCTTTGGAAGGATAAGTGCATGTCCCTTTGTAGCAGGACTTGCATCGAGTATTACCTTGAAATCATCATCCTCGTAGATTGAATTGGTCGGGATATCCCCATTTGCCAGTTTACAGAAAATACAGTTGTCATCTTTCATCTTTGTCACCTCATATATATAATTATTTTGTAACTGTTCAGAATCAAAAAGCCCATTAAAACGGAAATATCTGATCAAGCATGCATCTTCCATCATAAAAAATATTTATCTTCATGCAGCTTCTCCTACAATTAATTTCTAGTTGATACTATATTTATTATATCTCTTTTTGCGATATAAAACAATTGAAATAACAAATCCGCCTGCGAGTCCGCCTCCATGAGCCCAGTTGTCCACTCCCTGCGTTGAAACTCCATAGTATATCATGAGTATAACCATAAATACAGCCTGCTGTCTGCTGATGCCCTCATAAAAGCCTCTGTTTGCTATAACTATCCACACAAGTGCTCCCACCAGACCAAATATCGCCCCGGAGGCGCCTGCCGATACCGCAAAGTCATTATTATAAAGCATAACGATGTACGATAATACACTTCCACACATGCCTGACACAAGAAATGTAATCAGAAGCTTCACATGCCCCATAGCTTTCTCGACTATCTGACCGACAGCGCCTAAAACCACCATATTGTTAAGTATATGCATCAATCCAAAATGCATAAACATCGAAGTGAACAGCCTCCAGTACTGGCCATCCTTTATATACTCAGGGTACATGGCTCCGTGGGCAGCCATATACTGTGCATCAAGTGTGCTGCCTGATATACTCATCAGCACAAAAACTATTATATTTACCACTATTATGCCAATTGTCATATATGGTTTATCATAAAATCTTTTTATATTCTGCAAATCTGTGGGGTCTCCTTAATTTCCTATTAAATACTTTTTCTTATTATAAATTTTAAGGAGCTTATTTGCAACAATTATACAAACCGGTACTTAACATCGGCAAATCTGATGATATCATTTGACTTGAGCTGCTTCTTCTGCTTGTACGCAAGCACCTCATTATTCACAAAGGTTCCATTTGTGGAGTTTAAATCCTCCAGATAAAATTCCTGGTTTTCCCTATTTATAACTGCATGAAAATGACTTATTGTATCCTTGCCTATTACTGCATCGGCCTCATCACCCTGACCAATACGCGTACAATCTTTGTCTATTATTATATTACTGCGGTTTTCCATGCCCTCATACAAAAGCATGCCCTGTGGGTGCTCCCTGTAATCGCTCAGACATACTGTGGGGTGTATCTGACGCGGTACAGGCTCCGGTGCAGTCTCTGAGCTTGGGTGTATAAGCATGGTATCCTCTAACTTTTCACGATTTTCTTTTCGTTTTTCTTTTTTAAACCATTTTCTGTTTATGTCCGGTTTTTTAGGCTTTTCTATCACTGACGCCTGCTTCTTTCGCTCCGGCAGCCTGATATCCAGCTGCTCCAGCAGATACACCCGAAGCTTATCGTACAGTGTAGGCTTTATCTGCTCCTTAGGCTCCTCTACTCTGACCTGTGGCTGTGAAATTGGCGCAATCACCTCCTCCACCGGCTTTTCTGCCACCTTTTTCTGTCGCTCCTCGATTATGGCATTTCTAATATCAGCGATACTGTAATTGCCATTTATGGTTTTCTCATATATGCCATATGCTATATGTATCGCTTCAGCATCACTGTGGTCAAGTTTCGTTAGCATATACTCCATTAGATGTTGGAATGTAGTACACATAGTCTTCATCTGTGCCGGGTATGCTGTGAAATATATTTCCTCATCCTGATTTACCCCTTTTATGTGTATTAGCTGAGGATCGAGTGCCAGACAGTCCGTGCCTACAAGATGATTCTCCAAAAGCTCCATCTTGTTACAGATACTCACCACAAGCTTTT
>OGRR01001862.1_pt1 | contig 12276 bp, 6 predicted proteins | sample 1553511 | NCBI WGS metagenome assembly OGRR01 (sample SAMEA2580040, study PRJEB22360) | human gut metagenome | biome: human gut; feature: human-associated habitat; material: faeces | place: Denmark | collected 2008/2010 | reverse complement strand
ACTTGTGGATGATTTACAGCAAGGCTCCTTTCGATCCCGAAAGTGTAGCTTCTACCGATAACTTTTATCAGGGAATAGACTATTTCATGATGCCGGCTTTGCGTAACATCGGCTTTAGCTTGAGCTTTAAATTTTAATACCAAACGATATGAAAAAGAAAAATATTATAAATAAATTGATTGTTGCTCCGTTGGTTATGGGCTTTATGTCCTGTACCGGCAATTATATGGATATCAACTCCAATCCTTATCAACCGGGTGATTTGACTCCGGATGATTATGCACTGGGTTCTGCCATGAGTAACTTGGCAAGTACGGTTATCTCATCAGATGTCAATACGGCACAGTTTACTGATTGTTTGTTGGGTGGACCGTTGGGAGGTTATTTTGCCGATTCAAATGCCGGCTGGTCCAATACAATATCCAATTTTAATGCTACAAATGACTGGACGCGTGTGTTCTTGATAAGTGACCGTATCATTTCAACACTTTACGGTAACTTGAGCACAGTGAAACAAGTATCGGAGAATACCAATAATCCGGTTCCTTATGCCATTGCTCAAATCATAAAGGTTGCTGCCATGAGTCGCGTGACTGATGCGTATGGTCCTATTCCTTATTCTAAAATCGGTCAGGATGGCAAGATTACCATTCCTTATGATACGCAGGAAGAAGTATATAACGCATTCTTCAAGGAACTGGACGAATCCATCGAGGTGCTGACTGAAAACAGAAATGCGGCGTTGGTTGCTTCTGCAGATTTCGTGTACAGTGGTAATGTACAGAAGTGGGTGAAGTTTGCCAATTCATTGAAACTGCGTTTGGCTATCCGTATTGCCAATGTAAGCCCTGCTAAGGCTAAAGAAATGGCTGAAAGTGCAGTGAATCACGAGTTGGGTCTGATTGAAACAAATGCAGACAATGCTACATGGAAGTATTTCGGTACAATTAGCAATCCGTTGTTTGTGGCAGTACGTTACAATGAAGAAGCTTCAGGTGGTGATACCCATCCTGCTGCCGACATCATCTGCTACATGAACGGTTACAACGACAATCGTCGTGCCAGCTATTTTGAGGAATCAAAATGGCCTGGAGAGACTTATGTAGGATTACGTCGCGGTATCAACCTCAGTAAGATGAAGGAGTATTTCATCAATTATTCACGTGTGAAGATTTCCTCTTCTGATCCCGTGCTTTGGATGAATGCGGCAGAAGTTGCTTTTTTGCGTGCTGAAGCCACTGCAATCTATGGTTTCAACATGAAAGGAACCGCTGCTGATTTTTATGAACAAGGTGTCCGTCTCTCTTTCGAACAGTGGGGAGCTACCGGTGTAGACAGCTATCTGGCTGATGAAAGCAGTGTACCTGCTCTTTACAAAGATCCCGCCGGTCTTAATACTTATGAAAAGAACCTTTCAGCCATTACTGTCAAGTGGAATGAAGGGGCATCCAAGGAAGAAAAGCAGGAACGTATCATTACCCAGAAGTGGATTGCGAATTGGCCGTTGGGTAACGAAGCTTGGGCTGACTATCGCCGTACGGGCTATCCCAAACTGTTGCCTGCAACCAGTGAAGGTAACTTGAGCGGTGGAATTGTTGATAGCGAGAAAGGTGCACGCCGTATGCCTTATCCTTCTGAAGAATATACAAGTAATACTGAAAACGTGCAAGAGGCAGTAAGCAACTATCTGGGTGGACCGGACAACATGGCTACTGACGTATGGTGGGCACGCAAATAATAACAATAAATGCTGAATAATTATGAAATTATATAAGAAATCATTCAAAGGAATCGTGCTGGCAGCTTTTTCCGTATTGGCATTGTCTGCCTGCTCCGACTGGACGGATTCAGAGAGTATTAAACTGAAAGAACCCGGAATCGACGAACAGTCTCCCGAACTGTATGCCAAGTATCTGAAGAACTTGCAGGAATACAAGAATTCTGACCATAAGATTGTATACGGCTGGTTTGATAATAGTGAGAAAGTTCCTTTCAGCCGTGGGCAGCACATGTCGGATGTTCCCGACAGCCTGGACGTAATTATCGCAACTACTCCCGATTTGGTGGAATTCGAATTGGAAGATATTGTAAATGTACATGAGAAGGGAACGAAAGTATTCTATTCCATCAGCTATGACAATATCTTGAAGGAACATACCGACAAGGTGAAAGAAGGAACAGAAACATCTGCATTCTCGGCTTATCTGTCGGCTGAGCTGAACAGACTGATAGCTCTTGAAGCACCTTTCGACGGTATTGTAGCCGAGTATCGTGGTAGCAATCCTATCTACATGTCCGAAGCCGACAAGGCTGAAGCAAAGGCAAATCAGGATACTTTCTTCGGTGTGATATCCAACTGGAAGAGTGCCAATTCAGGTAAGCAACTGGTGTTCCAGGGGTATCCTGCCAACCTGATAGGCCAGTCTGTGCTCTCTTCTTGTGACCATATCATCTTGATTACAAATGATGTCACGGATGTTGCCCAACTGGGGATAGAAGCGCTTCAGGCCTTGATGGCAGACGGTGTTCCGGCTGACCGCTTCATTGTATCGGCATCTACCGTCTCTCTGGATACAACAGATAAGACTACCGGATATTACAATGCTTTGAGAGCTCTGTCGGAAGCTGCTTATTGGGTGACAGAACCGTCTGCAGAGTTTACAAAAGCTGGTCTGGCTATTGAGAACATGCAGAATGATTATTACAATGCTACCAATACCTATCAATACGTGAGAGAAGCTATCAATATTATGAATCCTGCTCCTAAAAAATAAAAGAATATCATGAAACTGAAAAGTATATATTTAGTATCGATGGCATTATTGGCAGGTGTATTTGCTGCTTGTAATGATAATGACGTTGAGAATTTCGATAATCAGGTGTATATCAACGGCTCGGCGATGACCAGTACTGTGTTGTTGAAAAACACTGTTTCCGATACGGAAGGTTCATTCCGGATTTCAATGGCCCGTCCTGAATCGCAGGATATAACTATTGCCTTGAAGGCGGACCCTTCACTGGTAGCTACTTATAACGCTACCTATTATGACACAGCCGAGGCTCTGCCGGAAAACTATTATACGGTAGAAACTCCGCAGGCTACCATTTTGGCCGGTGCTGTCATTTCAGACGACATCACTGTCAGCTTCAAGAACTTGACGGAGCTGGACCGTGAGAAGGTATATGTATTGCCGGTTACGGTAGACCAGGCAAGCATCGGAGTCTTGAAGAGCTCCGGTACCATGTACTACGTGCTGAAGGGTGCCGCATTGATTAATACGGTTCCTGATATTACCAAGAATCTGGTTTACGTAACTTGGACCAATCCAGATGTAGCCAATAATATGAATAAGCTGACGGCAGAAGCGTTGATTCGTGTAAGCAAGTTTGACAAGATGCTGACTTCCATTATGGGTATCGAAGGTAAGTTCCTGCTCCGCATCGGTGATGCCGGAATTCCTCAAAACCAGTTGCAGGTGGCTACAAATAGCGGCAATGTGACCGATGAGAGTCTGGTTATTCCGACAAACGAATGGACACATATCGCTGTGACCTACGATGCGGATGCAAAAACAGTTATAATCTACATCAATGGTAAGAATATGCTGGAGACTACTTTGGACTGCGGAGTCGTGAACTGGGGCCAGACCATGACCGATGAAGGTAACGGATTCTGGATTGGCCATTCATACAATCGTGACCGTTGGTTGGAAGGTAATATCTCAGAGGTGCGTATCTGGAATAAGGTGTTGACATCAGCAGAAATCAATGCAAAGGACCACTTCTACCAGGTAGAGCCGGATGCTGACGGACTGGTTTCTTACTGGAAGTTCGATGAGGGCGCCGGTACTGCCATTCACGATTATAGCGGAAATGAGAACAATGCTACTGCAGTGGAATCATTGACTTGGACTGCTGTGGAACTGCCCGCTAAATAATTTAGTTATACCTTAATTCAAATAAAAAGATATTGATTATGAAATATATGAATCATGTAAAATCAGGCTTGCTGGCAATGGCTTTTGCATGTGCAGGAATATGCTTCACCGGTTGTGAAGATGATGTTGTCATCAACACCGGCAACAGTGACAAGCTGGATACTGTGGATGGCGTGTATGGCTATGTAAAGTCTGCCGCCGGTGCACGTGAACTTACTCCGATTTCTGTTTTTGGCGACAAGGTTGCTACCGGACATCTCTATTTTGAACTGAGCAAAGCTGCAGAGCAGGATGTTACGGTGACCTTCAAAGTGGACGAAGACGTTTTGGAGGCTTACAATAAGAAGAATGGAACAAGCTATAAAATGTATCCCGCCGATAAGCTGAGCCTGGCGAACGGTGGAACTGCCACTATCAAGGCGGGCGAACAGAAGTCGGCTTCTGTGGAACTGAATATCAATGCCGGAGGCACAATCGGACAGACTTATGCTGTTGCCGTTTCTGCATCTGCCAATAACGGTGTGGAAGTTTCTACAAACAATCAGGAATATATTTACTTGGTAAAGCCTTTGGCTGCTATTCCTGAGAGTATCAGTAAGGGTGATATACTTACACATTGCTTTGTGGAAGTAAATGACGAGAACATCTTGAATATGGGTGAATATACCATGAAGAGCAACGGAAAGCCTTTCTTTGATGTAGTCAGCATTTTTGCTGCCAACATCAATGTGGATAGCAAGACCGGTCGCGTACATGTTTTCTGCAATGACCAGGTTTCCTTCTTGCTGAGAAATGCGGATAAGTTCATCCGTCCTTTGCAGGCTAAAGGCATTAAGGTGGTGATGACTATTCTTGGTAACCATGACGAGGCCGGTATGGGTAACCTTTCGGAAGCTGCTGCCAAAGACTTTGCCAAGGAACTGAAAGCCTACTTGGATATTTATGGTTTGGATGGCATTGACTTTGATGATGAGTACACCAGTTATAATAACTCCAATCCCAGTCCCGGCTTCGAAAAACGTTCACGTGCCAACTTCGCGCGCTTGGTTTACGAATGCCGCCAAGTGTTTGACAAAAAGTTGATCGGTGTGTATGAATATGGTTCGCTCGACTCTCCAGACGGTGAGGTAGAGGGTATGAAGGTAGGTGACATTGTGGACTATATGACCTACGGTTACTACCAGAATCAGAATCCCGAGGGAGCCTTTGGCCGTGAAGAGTCTCATTTTGAGAACCTGCCCAAATCCAAGTATGCTCCGCTGCCTTGGAAGATTAATGATGAGTTGAACGGAGGTTGGAGTGGATTTGACAAGAGCAAATTCCAGAAAGTGAAAGATGAAGGTTATGGCATTCAGATGTTCTACAATCCCAAACCGCTGGTGTATCAGTATTATACGTTGCTTTCGGAAATAAGTAAAGTACTTTTTGATGATGAAGTGGAGTGGAGCGGCAAGTACTGGAGCCGTATCGGTGAAGCTTATCAGGGCAAAATGTTGGGTTATGAAGATTTGGTCGGCGAGTGGAAGGTAACTTCCAGCAATTCTCTCTTTACCTATGTGGATGAAGAAGGCAATCCTCGCTGGTGGGATTGGAAAGGCAGTCAGGAGTTTGAGAAGAATGTAATTATAGAGAAGGATGAAGAAGGTACCGGATATGTGGTTTACAACTGGGGTACTTTCCCCAAAATCCCCGGTAAGTATCCGATGCATTGCGATTACTATAACGGTGCACTGCTCATCTATCCGCAAACCATTCATGAGGGCGATGCTGAAGACCCTGCTACCTACAAGATGCATTTCGGTACTTACAGCAAGAATTTCCAGTGGAAAGCATATCCTAACTATGATGATTACTATATGGATGGTGCTATTGCTCCTAACGGTGATATGCATATCTATGGCTTAGGCAACAGATGGGCTATCAATCCCTATAAGTATGTAGGCGGTGAGATTGAGACCGACATCTTCCCCGATGTTCCTTACTTCGTGAGTGAGAACTATACGATGAAGAAGGTACGCTGATGCCGTGTTTTCCGTAAACTGAGGTTTCGGAAAACGGATGCTTGAACCTTTTCATACATGAAACAAAGGAGGGCTTTGCTCAAAGTAATAGGGCGGCCCTCCTCAAGCATTCTCATATAACAAGATTCTATTATGAAGCTATACACCTACTTATACAATAAACAATATGAAGAAAAACATGAAATCTAGTTCCATACTGTTGGGCGGACTTTTTCTGCTGGGGGCGGTTTGCAGCTGTACCCAGACGGCACCGGACTATGCGTCTTACGTCAATCCGTTCATCGGTACGGGTGGACATGGGCATACCTATCCCGGAGCGGTAGTTCCCAACGGGATGATTCAGCCCAGCCCCGACACGCGTATCTACGAGTGGGATGCCTGCTCCGGATATTACTATGCAGATACTACTATCAACGGATTTTCACATACCCACGTCAGCGGTACGGGTTGTGCCGATTACGGGGATGTGCTGCTGATGCCCACTGTAGGTCGGCAGGATTACCACTCCATGGGCTCGAAGAGCCAGCAGATGGCGTACGCCTCTGCCTTTTCCCACGAGAATGAAACAGCCGAACCGGGATATTATTCCGTATTTTTGGACCGCTACGGGGTGAAAGCCGAACTGACCTCTACCAAACGTGCGGCGATTCATCGCTATACCTTCCCGAAAGCGGAAGATGCAGGTTTTATCCTCGACCTGGATTACAGTATCCAGCGCCAGAAGAATGAACAGATGGAGCTGGAAGTAATCAGCGATACTGAAATCCGTGGACGCAAGAAGACTGTATATTGGGCTTTCGACCAGTATATCAACTTCTATGCCAAGTTCTCCAAACCATTCACCTATACGCTGGTCACGGACTCCATGGCATTGGACGAAGGCGGTCCGCTTCTGCCTACAGCTAAAGCTTTACTGCAATTCCAGACGGAGCCCAATGAGGAGGTATTGGTAAAGGTAGGTGTGTCTGCCGTGGATATGGACGGGGCCCGCCAGAATGTGGAAGCCGAAATCTCCGGATGGGATTTTGACGGTGTGCGCCGTGCTGCCCGCCAGCAGTGGAACACTTATCTTTCCAAGATTGACATCGATACGAAGGACAACGACCAGCGTACCATGTTCTACACGGCACTTTACCACACGGGTATGCAGCCCAACTTGTTTACCGATGCTGACGGACGTTACTTTGGTATGGACTTGAAGCCCCATCAAGGCAGGGTGGACGAGCCTATCTACACCATTTTCTCTTTATGGGACACTTTCCGTGCCTATCATCCGCTGATGACGATTATTGATCCTGAACTGAACGAGGCTTTCATCCGTTCGCTCATCCAGAAGTCCCGCGAGGGCGGCGTCCTGCCTATGTGGGAACTGGCCGGAAACTATACGGGTACCATGATTGGTTATCATGCAGCCTCCCTCATAGCGGATTCTTATGTAAAGGGATACCGTAACTTCGACGTGCAGGAGGCTTACAAGGCTTGCCTCCGTACGGCAGAATACGATACGACGGGTATTATCACCCATCCTTTGGTTGTGCCGCATCTGATGCCGCAGGCCAAGTACTGGAAGAACAAGATTGGCTACGTGCCTTGCGATAAAGACAATGAATCTGTGGCTAAAGCTTTGGAATATGCTTACGATGACTGGTGTATCTCCGTACTGGCAGGTGCTTTGGACGACGAAGCCAACCGCGATAAGTATGCGGCTTTTGCCGAGGGATATAAAGTTTATTTCGATCCGAGTACCCGCTTCATGCGCGGACTGGACAGTGAGGGCAACTGGCGTACGCCTTTCAACCCCCGCGCTTCCAATCACCGTAATGATGACTATTGCGAAGGTACGGCATGGCAGTGGACTTGGTTCGTTCCCCACGATGTGGACGGACTGGTGGAACTGATGGGAGGACGCGACGCCTTCATCGGCAAGTTGGATTCTCTGTTCACGGCCGATTCCAAGCTGGAAGGTGAATCGACCTCGGTGGATATTTCCGGTCTGATAGGCCAGTATGCCCACGGCAATGAGCCAAGCCATCACATTGCCCATCTCTACAACTACGTAGGCCAGCCCTGGCGTACGCAGGAGATTGTGGATGAGGTGCTGCATACGCTTTACTTCAACAACCCCGACGGACTTTCGGGCAATGAAGACTGTGGACAGATGTCTGCATGGTACATTCTGAATGCGATGGGCTTCTATCAGGTATGCCCCGGCAAGCCGGTATATTCCATCGGACGCCCGCTGTTCAACGAGGCGACCGTTCATCTGAAAGACGGCAAGTCGTTCAAGGTGATAGCCCACAACAACAGCCGCGACAACAAGTATGTGCGGAGCATTGTGCTGAACGGCAATAAGTTGGAGACTCCATTCTTCACGCATCAGGATATAGTGGACGGCGGTACGCTGGAGCTGACTATGGGCAGTGAACCGTTGAAGTGACACAGATAATATACAGAAGGGATGAGCCGAAAAAATCATAATCCTATATCGTGGGTCCCCACCGTATATTTTGCCATGGGATTGCCGTTTGTGGTGCTGAACATGGTTTCTGTGTTGATGTTCAAGGGGCTGGGTATCGGTGACGCGCAGATTGCTCTGTGGACGTCGCTCATCATGATGCCCTGGACGCTGAAGTTCCTTTGGAGTCCGTTCCTTGAAATGTTCAAGACGAAGAAGTTTTTCGTGGTACTGACGCAGATGGTTACCGGAGCAGGTTTTGCTCTGGTGGCTTTGGCGTTGCAGTTACCGTTCTTTTTTGCGATATGCATTGCGCTGCTGGCAGTGATTGCTTTCAGCGGAGCCACGCACGATGTGGCTACGGATGGTGTCTACATGTCGGAACTGAACAAGCAGGACCAGGCCAAGTATATCGGTTGGCAGGGAGCCTTCTACAATATAGCGAAGATTGTGGCGTCCGGCGGGTTGGTCTGGCTGGCAGGTGCCTTGCTGGTAGGTTTCGGTGGGGTGGAGGGTGCCACAGAGGCAGTCCGCCACGAGGCTACCCGGCATGCATGGATGACGGTGATGCTGATATTGGCGGCGGTGATGCTGCTGCTTGGCTTCTACCACATGCGCATGCTGCCATCGGGCGGTGCTGCCGCATCCGGCGCCAAGTCGGCAAGAGAGACGTGGGAGCAGTTGGTGGCGGTAATCAAGGATTTCTTCTTGAAGAAGCACATCTGGTACTATATAGCGTTCATTATCCTTTATCGCCTTGCCGAGGGTTTTGTCATGAAGATTGTCCCTCTTTTCTTGAAGGCGGAGCGTTCGGCAGGTGGCTTGGGACTGAATGAGCAGCAGATAGGTTTGTACTACGGCACTTATGGGGCGGCAGCCTTTGTGCTGGGGTCACTGTTGGCAGGCTATTACATTTCGCACCGGGGATTGCGGCGGACGCTGTTCTCTCTGTGCTGCATCTTCAATCTGCCTTTTGTAGCGTATAACCTGCTTGCCATGTACCAGCCGGAAAGCGGGTTGCTGATAGGTAGTGCCATCGTGCTCGAGTACTTCGGTTATGGTTTTGGTTTTGTGGGACTGACTTTGTTCATGATGCAGCAGGTGGCGCCGGGAAAGCACCAGATGGCACATTATGCCTTTGCTTCGGGCATCATGAATCTGGGTGTGATGTTGCCGGGCACAATCAGCGGTTTTGTCAGCGACTGGTTGGGGTACGAGGCGTTCTTTACCTTCACGCTGTTTGCCACCATTCCGGCGTTCCTCATTACGTACTTCATACCATTTACGTATGCCGATGAGAAGAAACAACAATAACCAATTAATAATATAGAGCAATTATGAGCAACAAAATCACAATGCCTTGGGAAGAACGGCCGGCAGGCTGTAAAGATGTAATGTGGCGTTATTCGGAGAATCCCGTAATAGACCGCTACCATATTCCGTCGTCGAACAGCATTTTCAACAGTGCGGTGGTTCCGTTTAAGGATGGTTATGCCGGTGTGTTCCGTTGTGACAACCGGGCGGTGCAGATGAATATCTTTGCCGGTTTCAGCAAGGACGGCATCCACTGGGAAATAGAGCATGAGCCAATCAAGTTCAAGGCCGGGAATACGGACATGATAGAGTCCGAATATAAATACGATCCGCGCGTGACATGGATTGAGGACCGCTACTGGATTACGTGGTGTAACGGCTACTACGGCCCCACCATCGGCATCGGCTATACTTTCGATTTCAAGGAGTTCTTCCAGTGCGAGAATGCTTTCTTGCCTTTCAACCGCAACGGTGTGTTGTTGCCTCAGAAGTTCGATGGCAAATATGCGCTCTTGAGCCGTCCCAGCGATAGCGGACATACTCCTTTTGGCGACATCTACATTAGCTTCAGCCCTGACATGAAATTCTGGGGCGAACACCGCCATGTGATGGCTCCTACGCCTTTCCCCGAAAGTGCCTGGCAGTGTACCAAGATAGGGGCAGGTTCGGTACCGTTCCTCACGGACGAGGGTTGGCTGATGTTCTATCATGGCGTGATAACCACTTGTAACGGTTTCCGTTACTCCATGGGAGCAGCTATTCTGGATAAGGACAATCCTGCCAAGTTGCTCTACCGCACCCGTGAGTATCTGCTTGCGCCTGCTGCTCCTTATGAGTTGCAAGGTGATGTTCCCAACGTGGTGTTCCCTTGCGCAGCGTTGCAAGATGGAGAACGTGTAGCTGTATACTACGGTGCAGCCGATACGGTAGTGGGGCTTGCCTTTGGGTATATCCGTGAGATTCTGGAGTTCACGAAGCGCACAAGTATTTTGTAAGTACCAAGCAGTTGGCAGGCGCTCGGTATTGCTGAAAAGCGCCTGCCGTAACTGCTTTATACTTAGTGTAATATCACTGCAAAGATACTGCATGCTTTTTGCAGTGCTACTGCAAAGCCGTTGCAGCGCCACTGCAAAGCTGATGCAGCGTCACTGCAAAACTGTTGCAGCGCTACTGCAAAGTAGTTTGCAGTGTCACTGCAGACCGTTTGCAATAACTTTGCAGAGTGCATGCAATGACACCGGCATGGGTAGCGTGCTCACTAACTAATAAAGAACAAATCCTTACTATATTATGAAACGACTGATTACTTTCTGTATCATCTCCTTTGGAATGCTCACGGCATCTATGGCTGCGGAGAAGCATCCTGCGGACTATGTGAATCCTTTTGTCGGTACCACTAACTTCGGTACCACGAATCCGGGAGCCGTCTGTCCCAATGGAATGATGTCCGTAGTGCCCTTCAACGTGATGGGTTCGGAGGACAACAAATACGATAAAGATGCCCGCTGGTGGTCTACTCCCTATGAGTATCACAATTGTTTCTTCACCGGATACTCGCATGTCAATTTGAGCGGTGTGGGCTGTCCGGAATTGGGTTCTCTGCTGCTGATGCCCACTACGGGAGAGCTGTCCGTAGATTATAAGGAATATGGAAGCCGCTATAAGGACGAGCAGGCATCCCCCGGATATTACAGCAACTTCCTGACCCGCTACAATGTGAAGACGGAAGTGACGGCAACTCCTCGCACGGGTGTGGCGCGTTTCACCTTTCCTGCCGGGCAGAGCCATGTGCTGCTGAACCTGGGCGAAGGCCTGACCAATGAATCGGGAGCTTTTCTGCGCCAGACGGGTAAATGCGAGTTTGAAGGTATGAAGCTGCTGGGTACTTTCTGCTACAACCCACAAGCCGTTTTTCCCATCTACTTTGTGATGCGTGTCAACAAGCAGCCCGCCGCTTCGGGCTACTGGAAGAAGCAGCGCCCCATGACCGGTGTAGAGGCCGAATGGGACCCCGATAACGGACGCTACAAACTTTACACCCGCTACCAGAAGGAACTGGCGGGAGATGATATCGGCGCCTATCTTACATTCGATACCGAAGAAGGCGAGCAGGTGGAAGTACAGATGGGAGTCTCTTTTGTGAGCATGGAGAATGCCCGCCTCAATCTGGATACCGAGCAGCAGGGAAAGAACTTCGGTCAAGTGCTGGAAGAAGCCCGTCGCCGCTGGAACGATGACCTTTCGCGCATCCTTGTAGAAGGAGGTACGGAGGAACAGAAAATCGTTTTTTATACGGCACTCTATCATACGCTGATACATCCCAATATCCTGCAGGATGTGAACGGGGAATATCCCGCTATGGAGAGTGATAAGATTTTGACTACCCAAGGCGACCGTTATACCGTCTTTTCTTTGTGGGACACTTACCGCAATGTGCACCAGCTTCTTACGCTGGTATATCCCGAACGGCAATTGCAGATGGTGCGCTCCATGCTCGACATGTACCGCGAACACGGCTGGCTTCCCAAATGGGAACTCTACGGACGGG
>OGRR01001858.1_pt1 | contig 12288 bp, 11 predicted proteins | sample 1553511 | NCBI WGS metagenome assembly OGRR01 (sample SAMEA2580040, study PRJEB22360) | human gut metagenome | biome: human gut; feature: human-associated habitat; material: faeces | place: Denmark | collected 2008/2010 | reverse complement strand
CGGCGGCAATCGTCTTGAGCGGACGCGTGACGTGCTGAGAGATCATGAACGAAATCACCAGCATAACGACCAGCGTCACCAACATGATGAGCACGAGCGTCTGCGTGGAGTGGCGCACCACGCCTGCCGAATTCGGGTCCTGCGTGGAGACGAAGATCATCAAATCCGCATCGCCGTTATCATCCTTGACGCAGGTGCCCACCGTGTAAAACGAGGACTCACTCAGCACGCCGAGCGACCCGACAGACGCATAACTGCCGTTTTTGTGCATCTCCGCAACCACTTCGGCTGAGATATGATAGCCGGGCAGCGTGTAGGTCGTGCCGTCCGGCTTGGCACCCATTTCAATATTGCCGTCCGCGTCCGTGATGAGCACGGTCAGCTCATCCTCCTTGGCCACGCGCGCGATGGACAGCATGTAAATCTGACGGATCACGTCGGAGTCCGTGCCCTCGAGCAGCTTGCTCTGCTCGGCAAGGCTCTGCACAGTCGTGCGCAGCTCGGTCTGCTTGGCGTGCAGCGCGTAGCTGCTCATCTGGTAGCAGAACACCACGCCGGCCAGTGCAAACGCGCACACGATCAAAACCAGATGGGCCACATAGTCCTTGAAGAAAAAACTGCGTCTGCCCATGGCTTACTCCTTGGTCTCAAACTTGTAGCCGACACCCCATACGGTTTTCAGCTCCCACTTGTCCGAAACGCCCTCCAGCTTTTCGCGCAGACGCTTGACGTGTACATCAACCGTTCTCGTATCACCGAAATAGTCAAAGCCCCAGACATCGTCGAGCAGCTGTGCGCGGGTGAACACGCGGTTCGGACTGGACGCGAGGAAGTACAGCAGCTCGATCTCCTTCGGCGGCGCATCCACGCGCTTGCCCTTGATGACCAGATCGTACGCCTGCTTGTCGATGACGAGATTGTCGAACGACAGCTTCTCGGGCGCATCATCCGGCGCCATGCGGCGGAACACCGCACGCACGCGCGCGATGACCTCCGGCATTTCGAGCGGCTTGACGATGTAGTCGTCCGCGCCCATCTCCAGACCGGAAACGCGGTCTGCGGTCTCGCCTTTGGCCGTCAGCATGATGATCGGCACATCGCTCTCCGCGCGGATCTCCCTGCAGACCGCCCAGCCGTCCATCACCGGCATCATCACATCGAGCAGCAGCATGTCCGGCTTGTCCGACTTCCACTTTTTGATGCCCTCCACGCCGTTTTCCGCCTCGAGCACCGTGTAGCCTTCGCGCTCCAGATACAGGCGCAGCAGCTCACGGATGTTGGCCTCGTCCTCTACGATCAATATCTTCTTGGGCATAGTTCTCCCCTGCTTTCCCAGTTTAATCTGATTCTATTATAGCGCGTTTTTGAGGAAAAAGCATTAACAATCTGTAACAAGTCAGGCATTTCTTCTTTGAATTCTTCCATGCGTAAAATGTGCATTTCCCTACGGAATTAGCGTTTTTCACAACATACTCATGAATCAGCGAATCCCGTGCATTCCATAACCTTCCACATCTTCACACAACTGCACCTGCAAATGGTGTCAGAATGGTGTCATCTTCAAACGCTTGCGCGAGCCTGTTCACGCTGTCTGTTGATACGCGCCATCTCAGCCATAGCCTGCGTTGCATCCGGATGCGCATACGTCAGTGTTGTATTCGGATTCTCATGCCCCATCATTGCCTGTGTATTCGGCAGTGATACGCCATCATTGAGCATATTACTGCAAAACGTGTGCCGAAATATATGCGGTGTAATGCGCGGCAGCAGTTTTTCCGGATGTTCTGCATTATACTTCGTCACAGCCTTTTTCAGCGGCACTTCCAGATTGCAGGCTACCACAGGATTCCCTTGTCGGGTCAGCATCAGGAATCCGCCGCACTGGTCAATCATTGGAGATACCTTTTGTTTCTCCCGCTCGCGAATCATATTGTGCAGGCTTTCACTGACTGCATCGCTCATAAATAGAGTACGCATTCCCGCTTTTGTTTTGGTCATTCTCTGAATGTAGCGACTTCCATCGTTTCTGCGGAGCAGCTGTTTATTGATGCTGATAGTTCTCTGCTCAAAATCCAGGTCTGAGGTTGTCAATCCACAAAACTCACTGACTCTCATTCCAGTGTACAGCAATACCACACACACATCATAATATCGTGCATACTGCTTGTCGTTCTTCAGAAAGTCCAGCAAGGTGGTGATTACTTCGTCTGTCAATGCATTGCGCTTAACTGTATCATTGGAGGCTACGCTGTCCATACGGAAATCAAACGGGTTTTGAAGAAGCAGTTTACTGTCAATCGCCATCGAAAATGCAGGTTTCAGCAGTTTTTTATACGCAGAAAGTGTACTGTATGCCCTACCTGTTTCCTGCATCTTCTGAAACCACAGCTGTGCATCCTGCTTGGTTACATCACAGATAGACCGCTGGCTAAAGGGTTCCTGCTTAATGCTGTCCGCCCATGATTGATATGTTGTCACTGTGCTGTAGCATTTTCTGCTTTTCAAAGCAAGGTACTTTTCAACCAGTTCATTAATTGTCATCTTTCCGCCAGAATAGCTGATTCCATTATCCAATGCACGCTGCAGTTCTTTCTCTTTTTGACGAAGTTCATCCAGAGTCGGCGCATAGAACGTCTGCCGTTTGCCGAAAACATCGGTATAGCGGTACTGATAACGCCCGTCCGAGCGTTCGCTCTCATTTTTCAGTAAAATTCGTCCCTTTTTATCTTTTCGCTTTCCAGCCAAGTTTTTCTCTCCTTTCATTGACTGAAAAGCCCCAACTATGACATATTCAGTATATCATAGTTGGGGCAGAAATGCACTGTTTTTACGCCGAATAGCTTCCCAACAGGTATTGTTCTAGCTTCGCGCGCTTGATCATGCGTTTCGTACCAATCCACAGCACATAGGGATTGTTATCTCCATTAGTTAAATCTCGAATCTTGTTGACACCAATGTGAAAATAGTCCGATGCTTCCTCTACATTTAATAAAGGGCTTTCCCAGATTGGGGTAATATTGTTCTTATTTTTATTTGCCATAGAAAACCTCTTTTCTTATTTGTTGATTGAGATGCAGCTACTCATCCGCTCATGTGCAGGCAGTGGTCGTAAAAAGTGTAAATCATACCCGTCATCGAGCGGGATTCTCCTTAAAACGAAATCTGCAGCGCAGTAAATAGCTGCTTACTCTCTCTTTACTCTCAAATGCCTTGTATCTTCCAGAATACCGTCGTGAAACGCGACAGTATTGCAGCTGGTGCGCTGTTGTTCAAAGGTCGCAGTTCCCGCCTTTAGCCGTTGGGGTGAACGTTTCGGTCACTCCTTTGCATAGGGTAACGTTTCGTTACTCTATCAGCCACAGTCCGTAAGGGTGTCGTGTCTTGCGACTCCCTTAATCAAGGTGTCATCATTTCGGTGATACCTTTAACACGGGGGCGTGTTCCGCGACTTCATCGGTTATAATCAACAAGGGTGTACCCGCTCGTTACTCCCTTAGTCCAGCCAGTAAGAGGATAGCAAGTTGTGACACATCCTTAGTTCAACCAGTGCCCAAAACGCTTAATTCCATAAATCATCAGATTCCTCGCTTGTCTGGTCGAAATTCTTTCTATTCTGAACTTGCGTTTCTTCACTTATTTCAGCCAGCGCAGTGGTATTGCTTTGTTGGCTGGATTCTTGTGTGACATGGTATAATTCTGCCGTTAAGCACTCCTCCCGTTGTTCCTCTGAACATTTTTTCTCTATAACGTGATTCAGTGCAGTTTCGATTTGTGCTATGCTGATATTCTCTAATTGCTTACTAACTGCATTACCTTTCATTTCTCGATCATCAATACGAATAGTTTGGGGTGTTGCCTTCACTATCTTAAACAGCAACTGACGTACTTCATCCACTAAAGATTCTTCATTTCTGGCCAGAAAATAATTTTTTGCATCCAAGGTCATAAAACCGCCATCCAAAGCCCGCTCGTTACCATTGACAGAGTAATTACTGTTATCAGTCTTACTAATTTCAGTATCGTTACTATCAGTGTTACTGTTATCAGTCTTACTAATTTCAGTATTATTCTTATCAGTCTTATTACTCTGTCCGTTGGACGGGTCTTGAACTGTCCGTTCGACTGATCTTGAACTGTCCGTTGGACGGGTCTTGAACTGTCCGTTGGACGGGTCTGGACTGTCTGCCGGACTGGTCTGGAACTGTCTATTTGACGGGCTAGCTTGCAGTACATCATACACATAGATTAAATTGGGTTTTCCCAATCCCTGCCGAACCTTGTGAATCAATCCTGCCTTGTCCAGTTCGTCTACCAGTTTCCCAGCTTTCTTTGCGCGACACCAGCCGACGCTATGTTTTCAAGGTCATAATAGATGAACGGCGTGCCATTCTCATCTTTCATCTGTTTAGTGATAGACAGTTGCAGCCGGTCACGCATCAGGGTGTACGCCAGAATGTGTTGTGCTGTCAGGTGTTTGTATTGTGGGTATTGCGGCGCTTTTTCATCAAAGAAAACTTTCGGCAGTTTGGCGAACGCTTGTGTGCTTTCGCTCTGGCCGAACGTTTCGTTCGGTGTGGTAATGGAATTACTCATTTTTATCCTCCGTGATGTTGTGAATGTAATACCGATTTGGATGGTAATGCTCTGCCTTTACTCGTGTAATCAAGCCCGCATCTTCAAGCTGAGTAACCAGCTTAATAGCCTTGTTGCGTGCACAATGAAGGTCAGCCGCAATCTGTTTCATCTTGTAATAGACATACGGCGTTTCCGACTCATTGAACCATCCATCAGTGGAAAGCAAAAACAGCCTGTCTAACATCAAAATATACAGACATTTTGCACCTGTTGACAGTTGCGCGTATTTAGGGTTGTCGAACAGCGCCCGTGGGACGCTGATCTGCGACGGTCGGTTACGAAAAGACATTGTGAAATTTTCTTTCATATCCTCTCTCATCATTGCAATGTACTGTTCTTCATTCATCATTTTAATTTTCTCCTTTGCGTTTTTTGAATTTTAACATTCTATCCTTTCGTCTGGCTCGCCCCGATTTTTCGGAAAACAGCTTTCACGGCTCACCGAAGTTTCGGGAAAAGTCCGCCCAGACAGAAAATTTAAGTTTTCTTGAATTTTCTCGATTGCACGAATCAAACTCGAACGTGGGAATGAGCCAAAATACTTGACTTCTCCCGCACTTGATGGTAGTCTTATTTTGAATAGTTTAATCACAATTTCTCACTCCTTTCATAATCGACTCAGAATCGCCCAGAATCGTTTCTGGTGGTTGTTCGTCGAATGGTGCACCAGAGGCATCAAAAAGCGATTACAGAGCATTCTCGCAGGATTATGGTGTTTTCACACTGTCTATCAAATTGTAATCACTCTCTTTCCGGTCATTGATCGTGGTTGGTCACTGGCTGAACTCGGTACCGAAACGGTATGGCAGGAACGATTGTGGTGCATTCTCGCAGGCTTATAGCGTTTCTGCGCTGTTTGTCAAATCATAGTCATCCCCTTCGCGGTCGTTGGTCGTGAGTGGTCACTGGCTGAACTCGATACCGAAACGTTATTGAATTGTGAATCGCTGGCTGAACTCAACGCTGAAATGTCGTTGAGTGGCCGTGCGGCTGGCTTGCTAAATCATGGGATTTCACCTCTTTCTACAAATGGGCGCAAGATGGCGCAGAATCGTTTCTGGTGGTCGTCCGTCAAGAGATACGCGCAGTTAGGGCAGGAACCATCGTGGCGCGTTCTCGCAGGCTTATGCAGCTTGTCGCGCAGTGTTTTTTGCTTGACATATACTACTATACGAAAAACCGGATTTTGGGTCGCAGCGTTGTGCACAAATTTCATTCTCGTTTATCGTGTATTATTTACAATTCTCAACTAAAATCATTATATAAACATCAAAAAGCGGCTGATATGCGTGAAAAATCGCACATCAGCCGCAGTTATTTTTTAATCAAAAATCATCGTTATACAGGATAACAGTCAGGGTAATCGGTTCCTGCTCGGCAAATCTCACCGTGAGAACGTCAAGTATGTTCTCATCTTCTCCCTCAGTACACCCGCTTATATAAAGAGAAGCACCCTATTAGGGTGCTTCTCCTGTTATTTTCACTTTTCTGCTGTGAAGTACAATGCCGGGCCATCTTCACTTTTGAATGTGTACTGAATCCCGTTGACGTTTTTTGTTATTATATATTTATCTTTTCCCTCTTTGACTATTGCATTATAAAGATCAGTTATTTCATCTTCAGTAGCATTCTCTTGTGTTGCATACATTAAAGTTTTTTCATAATCTGTAAAGTTTACAGCTCCGCCCAGATAACTCATTGCATCTTTCTGGCTTAAAGCATAACCTATATAGCAGCAAATAGTTATGCGTTTCCAATCCGTTTGTTCATCATTCATGACATACTCAAAGTATTCTCGGTAATTTCCATCTCGATTCAAATCCGGATTATACGTCGGTGCACCATCCACATCATTGACCACAGCCTCATCAATATCAAGGAATGTTGTATGGCGCACTTCCGAATCAGAACCCGCTCCTTCCGGATCAAATATCTTCAGACCCTCATTAAACTTTTCCACAAAATCCACATAGCAGTCTGCTGGCGGAACTAATTTCAGCGTAAATTCTCCACCTGTGCCATCCCACGAAAAGTCAAATCCGGTTTCAGAAAAATCAATCTTCGATGCGTAAATATCTGTCATGGCCAGAATCTTACCAAACGAATCCGCTGACAAATGCAGTTCATTCAGCAATGCCGCTGTATCTTCCACCTTGAAAGATGCCTTCTGGTCTTCAAAATTTCCTTCAGAAACACTGGTGGAATCCTTCATCGTGCGAATGAACGGAGATAACAGATCGCGGTCTTCTTCCACAATATAGCCCAGAGCATCATCTGTCCACTGTTTTGCTTCCTCAGCTGATGTCGGTTTGCTTCCAAAATATGTTTCGTATTGATCGCTGTAATCCGCATCCGAGCCTTCGCTTAAATTCTTATCCAGTGTGGTTAGTTTGAGATACAATTCATTGTATCCATGAGCCTGGTCGATAAATTCTCCCAGAGATTTACCTTCGTTTGCTACTTCCGATTCCTGGATTGCTTGTGTATACGCACTTTTTACTGCTTCCGTTGCATCTTTAGCACTGGTATCCGTGCAGCCACTCAGGAAAACAACACCGGTAATCGCCGCAGCAAGCAATATTGTCCGTTTCATAGTTTTATCCTCAGTTCTTAATGATGATAGATGCCACATCAACCACTACATTCGTTATACCGCCGCCGATGTTATCAAAATTCGAAGTGGCCACCGGCAGTGCAACAAAGGTGATATTGTCATCTTCAAAGACATCTATATCTCCATCATACATCACAACATGATAATTATCATAATTACTATCCGCAGTGAGAATATAAGTAAATGGTTTACCCCACATTGTATCACAGAATACTTGAAGCACGGTTTGGTTCTTAAAATAAACCATCTTATCTACATATGGAGCAATGTTCTTAACTAAATGCTTATATTCAATAGAGCTATCAATCATTGCCTTAGCTTTTTCCTTGGCTGCATTATCTACAGCCGGAAAAATATCTTCGTTGGACTTAATCACGGCCATAGCAGTATCTGGAATTTCTACCGGATCACTGTACTCAAGGTTTAATGTAAATTGCCGAACACAATTATACAGTCGATCTGCTTTATTACCATCTAATTCACCATTAACAAAATGACCCACGTGTTTCTGATTACCACTGGGCCAGCACTTCACGCCATTACCAGTAACTGCGCCTTGTGTAAAAGTTCCTTCATAATACCATTCTATACCAGAAGAATTCTCCGTTGTGAACTTTCCTTCTCCATCCGGTACACCATCTACAAGCTGTCCAGTATATTTACCCTCTTTTTCATATGTTTCTTTGGTCGTGGCATCACCTTCATATACCGAAAAGGATAAGGTCATATCCACATCTTCAACCTGTTCTACCACAGGCTCCTGCTGCTGTTCCTGTTCCGTCTCTGCCGCAGCAGAATCCGCACCGTTCGAATTTTGTCCGCAGCCTGCGCATAACATCAGAAATGCCGCCATTGCTCCGCTGATCCAGCGTTTCGAGTTTTTCATAATCTTTTACTCCTTTACCTCTTTGTAAATATTGTACAATATCTTACAGCCTTCGTCAATCAATTTCAACATCCTCTCAAAACTGATTTTCCCTTATGTCGAATTGATTGGTGTCATTTCTGAGGCTTTTCAGCGCAAATGGTGTCAAATTGGTGTCAGCCAAAATCAAAACACAACTTTTTCTATTCATAACATAGATGATTTCGCACGCAATACGCAGTTTTCCAACCAGCCAGCACAGTTACAACAGTATCTAACATTAACAATCTGTAAAACACCGCTTTGCACCCGACATTTCCTGTGCTATACTGAATATATCACCCCAAAGGAGAATTCTTATGTCACAGACGGTAGAAATGCACATTATTGCGCGGATACGCAGCGATTTCCCCACCAAATTCGGCATTCCGCGTCAGAGCGGGCTGGCGGACGTACCGGCGCGCATTGTATTCGAGCCGGAATACCGCAACGCGGATGCGCTGCGCGGCATAGAGGGCTTCTCGCATCTGTGGCTGATCTGGCAGTTTTCGGCAGCCGTGCGTGAGGGCTGGTCCCCGACCGTGCGCCCGCCCAAGCTGGGCGGCAACAAGCGCATCGGCGTATTTGCGACACGCTCGCCGTTCCGGCCGAACGAGATCGGACTGTCCTCGGTGCGGCTTGACCGCGTGGAGCTCAACACGCCGGACGGCCCGGTGCTGCATATCTCGGGCGCAGACCTGATGGACGGCACGCCGATCTTCGACATCAAGCCGTACCTTGCGTACACGGATTCACATCCGGAGGCACGCGGCGGCTTTGCGCTGACGACCGATGCGGTGCGCGTGGAATGTCCGGCGGCTCTGCTCGGAAAACTGCCCGAGGAGCGGCGTCAAACCCTGCTGAACGTACTCGCACAGGACCCCCGACCGGGGTATCAGCACGAGGCAGGCCGCGTGTACGGCTTCCCGTTTGCGGGATTCGAGGTCAAATTCACTGTGGAAGGTGACTTGCTGACCGTTCGGCAAATCGAGAGTCGCTAACTATTCTGCGGTAAAATTTACGCGGTTCACGTTCCCCGTCTATTCCGTGCCGAAAACAAAAAAATCACCGAAACGATTTGTTTCGGTGATTTTCTTTTACGTTTTATTAGAGGCCGGTCGGAGTGATCTTCTCGAAGTCCTCCAGCGTGCCACCGTTCATGAAGCAGTCGATGATCTGCTTGCCGAGCGGCTCAAGCTCCGGCGTATCGAACTTCGCCAGCTCCTTGCGGAAGAAGTCGGTCAGGATCTTTGCGCCTGCATCGTAGCCGTCGGTGCCTACGCGGTCCTGCGTATCAACGCGCAGGAACTTAGAGCGGATCTTCTGGCCGTCGATGGTCAGATCCTTCATCGCGTAGCCGAGCAGCGGGCAGCGTGCCGGCTCAAGGTGCTCGCGGCGGATCTTTGCGCCGCCGTGGCGTGCCAGATACTCACGGGAGATCCACTCAGCCGCAAAGCCGACCTTGTAAACGCCGATGTGCTGGTTCGGGATCAGGACGTAGCGGGTGTTCGGGCTGTCCACGATCTGGTGCAGCAGCAGGTTGGCCTGCTTTACGCGCTTGCCGGTTGCAAACGGCCAGTAGGAACCAACGCCCTCGCTCTTCAGCTCGTTGCCGGTTACGATAGACGGGTTATTGAAGCCGCGCGGTGCGATCAGACGCCACAGCCAAGCCAGTGCCGGCGGAATGATATGCAGCATACCCATGATGCCGTAGTTCGGGTTATCGCGGGTGGAGGGGGGCATACGAACGCCGAAAGAGCGTACGTCTACTTCTACCGGCTCCTTGACGATGTTCGGAACATCCCAGCGCGGCACGATGGCACGCGGGTTGGAGCACGGCTTGCCGTTGGAATCCAGCGTGTGCTCCCAGATCAGCAGGGTTGCACCCGGATGGCCTTCCATGTTGAAGAAGCACAGCGGCTCCTTCGGCTCGGTGCAGATGCGCTCGTAAACCGGATCGCAGCCGTAGTGGGTTACGCCGTCCATGCGGAGAAACCAGCCGTCCTCACCGTCAACGAGTACCAGCTTGCCGGAGTTGTTCTGCACGCCCGGATAGCAGGTAGCCATATCATCGCACACCGGCTCAATCTTGCAGGTGGAGCTGATATGCAGGTAGGTCTTTTCGCCCGTTACCGTGTTGGTAGAGAGCAGCACCTCGCCGTCCGGCTCGCGGGCGATGTCCTGCAGCATCTCGCTCTTGCCGCCGCCGGAAGCGCCCTCGTGCATGATGACAAGCTCGTTCTCGTACGGGGTGATCAGACGGCCTGCGGAAGTATGGCAGGTGGTCCAGCCCTCCTGCTCGCCAATGTCGAGCAGTACGGAGTAAACACCCTTCTTGGCAGACGGGCCCGGATACAGGTTATAGGAGAATACCTCGTGGCAGTCATCCAGACGGTTGTGAACAACGACCTGCTTGCCGTCGAAGTGGGTGTGACGGAACGGAGGTGCAACATAGATGATCGCACGCGGCTTGTAGCCCTCGGTCTCCTCTGCGCTTACAAAGCCCTGCAGATGTGCCAGCGCAAATGCGAAGAAAGCGCACTGCTTCGGGCATACGAGCATGGAGCCGTAGCCGTACTGGTTGCCGCCGGAATTAAACGGCATGAGGATCAGCTCCTGCGTCTTGAACCAGTCCATGGTCTCGCGGCGCAGCTTGTCGAACTTGTAGCCGTACACATCCGCGAAGCGCTTCTTATCGGTCGGCTTGTCGTCTGCGATGCGCATGCAGTCCGGCTCGCGGCGGCGCATGTAATCCTCTACAAAGTTAACGGATGCGCCGTTCTTGCAGCGTACAACGTCAGCTTCCTTGATCTGGCCCTTGCCCGGTACATCGAATACAACGTCGTACACGTCGGCATGTTCCGGACCGAATACCATGTCGTACAGTTCCGCCTTGCTGGTGGGAACAAATACGCCCTTGCAGTTCTCGATGACATCGGTCAATTCATCGGTAAAGGTGAATTTGGTGAGCAATGAGTTCATCTGTATCATTTCCTCCTTAAGCACCGCGGAGTCCCTCGCCACGGCATGCTAACCGGGCCGGTTAAATTTCTTAACCTTTGCCCCATTGTCTTTCGATTATAGCATACCGCAAACCCACCCTCTCGTCAACTGTGATTTTGCTTTTTTTGCAAGTCGGATTGCAAGTTCTTGCAAAATGTACAAAACCTGAGGGATTTCTCACTGTTTTCCTGACACGGTCACTTGTCCGCCGATAGAACTTTTTTGCGAAAACGTTTCCGCATGGCAAAATCCGTTTCACAATGCGCAATCGTGTATCAAAAATGCGATACTGTGCATCTGCGTACACTTTATCTCACATTCCAGCGCTCCCACACGCGGGTGACGGAATTGCATTTTCCGTTTCTTGTAATATCGAACAGCGCACCGGAAACTGCACAGTCGCCCTCAGCTGTCTTGAAATACTCGGTCAGGTCACCGCGAAACATGGCGATGGACTGCTCCACGCGCACGCCGAGCACGGACACGATCGGGCCGGTCATGCCGATGTCCGTGATATAACCGGTGCCCTTGGGATTGACGCGCTCATCCGCGGTCTGCACATGTGTGTGCGTGCCCCAGACAGCCGCCGCGCGGCCATCGAGGTAATAGCCCATAGCCAGCTTTTCGCTCGTGGCGTTCGCGTGGATTTCGGCAAGAGCCACGTCGTACATGCCCTCATTTTCCTTGAGGATGCGGTCTGCACACAGGAACGGATTATCCGGGCCGTATTTCATGTCGCAGCGGCCGATCAGGTTCATGACGAGCAGGCGCATGCCCTGCGGGCCGTCATAAATGCCCCAGCCCCGGCCGGGGCTTTGCGGCGCAAGATTGGCCGGACGGAGAACATCCGAACGGCTGTCCAGATACGGCACGATCTGCTGCTTGCCGAACACATGGTTGCCGAGCGTGATCACGTCCGCGCCGGCGGCAAAAATATCATCCGCCTGACGCGGGAGAACGCCGTTGCCGGCCGCATTTTCTCCGTTTACGATGACGAAATCCGCGCCGGTGTCGCGCTTGATGCGGCGGAGCAGGCCGTGAAGCGCGTCGATACCCGCCTCACCGACCACATCGCCGATAACTAATAGTTTCATGGATTACCTCTTTCTAGCATTGCTGCAAGCTGTTGATT
>OGRR01001852.1_pt1 | contig 12314 bp, 9 predicted proteins | sample 1553511 | NCBI WGS metagenome assembly OGRR01 (sample SAMEA2580040, study PRJEB22360) | human gut metagenome | biome: human gut; feature: human-associated habitat; material: faeces | place: Denmark | collected 2008/2010 | reverse complement strand
GGCTTCCATGGCAAATTCTCACGGGTCGTGCGCGCGCTCGCTTGCGCTTCTGGTGCTGAGAGGAGGGCGATGGGGACAGGCCCTTTTGAACAATATGTCTAAGCGATACCACGCTACTCGCTCAAACTTGTTCAAAAGGGCCTGTCCCCATCGCCCTCTTTCCATTCCCGGCTCGCTTCGTTGTGAGTGGGCGCCGCTTGTGCTGTTGGGGTGCCGTCTATAGGCTTTTTTTATTGCTGGCAATTCGTTTGCGCTATAGTGGCTCATGTTTCATTATGTTTCAACCGCGCGGAAGGCGCCAAAAGGTGCCGGGAAGGGCATATAGTCCCGTGCGGGGTTTCCCGGGTTCGGGATAGAAGGAGGATATATGTCTACCTCTACTGAGTACGCTCAGGAGTCTGGCCGCGCGGCGTGGTCGGGCAAATTAGCCTTTGTTTTGTCGGCAGCGGCTTCCGCTGTTGGCTTGGGAGCCATGTGGCGCTTCCCCTATTTGGCAGCCAAGTACGGCGGCGGCATGGTCTTGCTGGTGTACCTGGTGCTGGTGTTCACCATCGGCATTTCGCTGCTGCTTTTGGAAAACGCCCTTGGCCGTAAAACGGGCCAGAGCGCTATCGGCGCTTATAAGGCCTTCGGTAAGAAGTACTCGTTCATCGGCATTTTGATGTCGGCGGTGCCTTTCATCATCCTGCCGTATTACTGCGTAATCGGCGGCTGGGTAACGAAGTACTTGGCTGCGTATGCAGGCGGTAGTGCAGGAGCGCTTACCGACGGCGGTACGTACTTCACTAACTTCATCGGCGATGGCCCCGAGAGCATCCTTTTCATGGTGATTTTCACGGCCATCATGTACTTCATCGTTGGCCTGGGCGTTAACAACGGCTTGGAAAAGGCCAACTTCATCATGATGCCGGCGCTTATCGTCGTTGCCGTTATCATTGCCATTTATGCGCTTACCATGCCGGGTGCTATCGATGGCTTGGCGTTCTACCTGATTCCCGACTTCAGCAAGTTCTCCCCTGAGCTGGTTATTGCGGCGTTAGGCCAGACGTTCTTCACACTTTCGTTGGCTATGGGCATCATGGTTACCTACGGTTCCTATCTCGACAAGACCACCAAGCTCACTTCGAGTGCCGGCCAAATTGCGGGTTCCACCTTCGCCGTTTCCCTGCTTGCGGGCTTTATGATCATCCCGGCAGCGTTCGTTGCCATGGGCTCGGGCGATGCCGTTGCTCAGAACTCCGGTCCTTCGCTGATGTTCGTGGTTCTGCCTCAGGTATTCGAGGGCATGGGCGACATTGCTCCTGTTGTGGGTACGGGCTTCTTTGTCTTGGTGCTGTTCGCGGCGCTTACCAGTGCTCTTTCCATTGCAGAAACGTGCACCTCTATCATCCAGGACGCTACCCACTGCTCGCGTGCGAAGGCCATCGTTGTGGTTGCCATTTGGGGAACCATTATGGGTATCATCGTTTCGCTGGGTTACAGCTCCCTTTCGTTCATCCAGCCGCTGGGCGAAGGAACGTCCATCCTCGACTTCATGGACTTCCTTTCCAATTCGGTCATGATGCCTATCGTGGCGCTGCTTACCTGCATCTTCGTTGGTTGGATTATTGGCCCGAAGATGATCGAGGAAGAGGTAATGCTCTCCGCCCCCTTCAAACCGCGTAAGCTGTGGGCGTTCATGATCAAGTACATCGCGCCGGTGGCACTGGTGGTTATCTTGGTTGCCTACGTAGCACAGGCTTTCGGATTCTTCTCGATGTAATTGCTGGTTGCGCCGTTCTGACGAACGGCGCAACGTTCGCAAGAGACGCTATGACACTGCGGCCCAGCCGGGCAGCCCATCTTCGCGCGATTTTGCAAGCTCACGTAACGAAGTACGCTACGCTCGCGAAATCCCATGAATCAGGGGCACCGGGCTGGGCCTCGCTGCTTTATTGGCGCATGCCCTGAGCTCTTTAACGCCCTGTAGGCGTTTTTTATGTCACATTTGTTCCTCGGGATTCTCCTATGCCGAAAAAGACCTGTGCGACATCGCATTGTTTTGCGGGTTTTGCGCTGTTCGTGGAACAGTGCAACTGATTTTTGCGGTGGTATGATGGAACGCGTACAAATTTTGAGAAACGTATCAAGGAGCAAACGTGTCCCTTTCTATTGGCATTGTTGGCTTGCCCAACGTCGGTAAGTCCTCCCTTTTCACTGCTCTTACGAAGAAGAGCGGCTTTGCGGCAAACTATCCCTTTGCAACCATCGAGCCAAACGTAGGTTTGGTTCCCGTTCCCGACAAGCGTCTTGACGGCCTGGCTGCTATCGACCATCCCGCCAAGATCATTCCTGCTACTGTGGAATTCGTTGACATTGCTGGCTTGGTTGCCGGTGCTTCGCAGGGCGAAGGCTTGGGCAACAAGTTCCTGGCAAACATCCGTGAAACCGATGCTATCTGCGAAGTGGTGCGTTTCTTCAGCGACCCGAACGTGGAGCACGTTTCCAAGAAGGTCGATCCGCAGAGCGACGTTGAAACCATCAAAACCGAGCTGATTTTGGCCGACATCGCCACTATCGAAAAGGCGCTTCCTCGCCTGGAAAAGGAAGGCAAGCGCTACAAGGAAAAGGCCATCAACTTTGAAGCAGCGCAAAAGGTGCTCGAAGGCCTGAACGAAGGCAAGCGCGCCATCCAGCTTGATCTTTCCGAGGAAGAGCAGGATGCAATCCGCGAGCTGTGCCTGCTTACCATGAAGCCCATGCTCTATATTGCAAACGTCGACGAAGACAAGATCAACGCCGAGCTTCCCGAAATCGATGGACAACAGCCAGTGCCCATCAGCGCCAAGATCGAAGCCGACCTGGCTGAGCTTGATGCCGATGAGGCTGCCATTTTCATGGAGGAGCTGGGTTTGGACGAATCGGGCCTTTCCCGTCTTATCCGCGAGGCATACAAGTTGCTGGGTCTGCAGAGCTACTTCACCAGTGGCGAAACCGAAACGCGTGCATGGACCATCCCCGTTGGTGCTAAAGCGCCGCAGGCGGCAGGCGTTATCCATTCCGATTTTGAGCGTGGCTTCATCAAGGCGGAAACCGCATCATATGAAGACTACGTTGCCTTGGGTGGCGAAAAGGGTTGCCGCGATGCCGGAAAGCTGCGCCAGGAAGGCAAAGACTACGTGGTGCAGGACGGCGACGTTATGCACTTCAAGTTCAACGTGTAACTGAATTTGCAAGCTGAAACGGCCTCTCTGAGATGCGGGAACGCTTCCAGGGAGGCCGTTTTTTGTACTGTGTAATACGAACACTTGTTCCTATATAATGGAATGATTCAGCAGAGTCCGTGTGCGGGTGGAGCTTCGAGAAAGGAGCATCGCCTATGCAGGAAATCTTGTTTGCATTGGCTGCTATAGCCAACATTGCCAGTTTCGCGCTGGCAGCTTTTCAAGAATATAAGCAACGACGGATGGAGAAGGACAAAAAGAGGGGTTAGCTGCCACTAACCCCTTAAGTCAATCGCTCCGCCCGCTGCCTCTGAATGGTCCGGGCTTTGCTGATGTCTCGATTATACCATTGCTTGGTTTTGCGGTACTCTGAACCTAATTGAATCAAACATTGGCCATGTGCAGCATAGGGGACAAAGCGCTGCGGCCAAGGGGATAGGAGGGGTGTCATGGAACTGCGTCCATTCGGCAACACCGGCATGAAGGTTTCGCCTTTGGGGTTTGGCGTTATGCGCTTGCCCATGAAAGACGGCGGCAAAACGGTGAACAGCAATACCATCGACCAGGTAGACGTTGAAACATCCATTGCCATGATCCGTACGGCAATCGACGGCGGCATCAATTACTTCGATACGGCCTACAACTATGTAAGCGGTTATTCCGAGCGTATCTTGGGCGAAGCACTGAAAGACGGCTACCGCGAAAAGGTGTACGTTGCCACGAAATCGCCTGCGTGGCTGTACAAGTCGTCCGAAGATTTTGACAGGTTCCTCGATGAGCAGCTGGAACGTTTGGGACTCGACTACGTGGACAACTACCTGCTGCATTCCATGAACGGCGGCAGCTGGAAGAAGACGGTGCGCAACAATGCCATCGAAGGCATGAAGCGCGCCAAAGCCAGCGGCAAAGTGCGCAACATCGGCTTTTCATTCCACGACGACTTGGAGCTGTTCGAGGAAATTCTGAATGCCGCCGACTGGGATTTCTGCCAAATTCAGCTGAACTACTATGATCGCGATTATCAAGCAGGCATCAAGGGCGTGAAGATGGCAGCTGAGCGCGGTATGGCCGTAGTGGTGATGGAGCCGCTGCGCGGTGGCCTGCTGGTTGATTTGCCGAAGAACGCCCAGGCGGCTTTCGATGAATCGAGCATTAAGCACAGCAATGTGGAATGGGCGCTCGATTGGCTGTGGGATATGCCCGAGGTTTCCTGTGTGCTTTCCGGCATGAGCACGCCTGCGCAGCTGCGGGAAAACATCGGTTACATGCAGAAAGCGCACCCGGGCATGCTTTCTGCCGAAGAGCACGCGGTGCTCGACAAAGCGAAGGCGGCACTCGACGCTAAGGCCGCCATTCCCTGTACGGGTTGCAACTACTGCGTGGACATGTGCCCGAACAAGATTGCCATTCCGTACAACTTCCGTGCTTACAACATGGGTGTGCTGTACGACAACATGGAGTTAGCGAAGGATTTCTACGCCAACGAGGTTACCAGCTACGGTCGTCGTGCCGATTCCTGCACCAGCTGCGGCTCGTGTGAGGAAATCTGCCCGCAGCATATCAAGATCAGCGAGCTGTTGCCCAAGGTAGACGAGCTGTTGGGTGAATAGGGGCAGCCCCCCCCATTTCACTGCTTGTTTTTGCATGGGAAGAGGCAATCTCCCTTTCTTGGAATAGGGCAGGTCGGATGTTATGCACCCGACCTGCCCTTGTGTATCCGCGCTTTCCTTTGGTGCTTCTAGGAAATATTTCCTTTTTATAAGTTACGTAACGTTACGTAACTTATAATAATGCCAATGGAGAATCGGAAGTTGGGCTGAACTGAGCTGATTTTGCCAGCCCGGCAGCAAGAGGGAAAGGGTGTGCCAATGCTAAGTCAGCGCATTTCTAGAAGAGGCTTTGTGAAAGTCGGTGCGCTTGCGGGTGCTGCGCTTTTGAGCGGCGGATTGCTTTCAGCTTGCTCTTCCAGTAAGCAAGACGGTGGAAGTCAGACGGACGGCGCTCAAGAAAGTCAGGCCTCTGCAGCAGGCCAGCAGCCTCAGAATACCGTGCTGGTTGCCTATTTCTCGGCGCAAGGACACACCCGCGCTGTCGCGGAAGCCCTTGCCAATGAGTTGGGAGCTGACTTGTTTGAAATTGTGCCCGAGCAAGCCTATGCAGCTTCCGATCTTGATTACGACAATAAAACAAGTCGTGTGTACCGCGAACACGAAGACAAGAGCCTGCAGGATATCGCACTAGTTCAAACAGCGCCTGATAATTTCGCGGGATACGAAACCGTTCTCTTGGGCCATCCTATTTGGTGGTCCGATGCTGCGTGGCCCGTTAACCGGTTCGCGTCGGATAACGATTTTTCGGGCAAGAAAGTCGTGACGTTTTGCACATCGGCATCTTCGGAATTGGGGCAAAGCGGTAGCCATCTTGCCAAGCTTGCTGGTACAGGAGATTGGCAGAGCGGCAAGCGTTTTGCCTCCAATGCGACGGAAAGCGATGTTCGCCAATGGGCACAGTCGCTTAAGCTTTAACTGAAAAGGCGCCAAAGCCGCTGTGACGGTTTGGGCGCCTTGTTATAGGGGGGTGGTTGCTTTTCTGCTCTTAGAACCCGAACAGCTCGGCGGCTTTTTCCATGCGCTCGGCAATTTTCACGCCGAAGGGGCAGTTGGTTTCGCAAGTTTGGCAGCCGGTACATTCGCTGGCGGTAACGTCCAGCGCCTCGTAGTGCTTCTGCACTGATTCGGGCACTTCTTCGTGCATAACGGCCAAGTCGTAGAATTTGTTCACCTCGGCGATGTTGATGCCCACGGCGCAGGGCTGGCAGTGGCCGCAGTAGATGCACTGGCCGAAGTAGGTGTGCGTGGGCGCACTGGAAAGCACGCGACCGAAATCGCGCTCTTCGGGCGTGGCGGTAACGTATTTCAGGCAGCCGTCGCATTCCTCAACGTCTTTGAAGCCGGCAAGCACCGATGCCACCGCCGGGCGCGAAAGACAGTACTCGATGCACTGCGTGGGTGTCATAGCAACGCCGAAGGGTGACTTGCTTGCATCAAGCAGCCTGCTGCCGGCGAAGGGCTTCATGACGGTAAGCCCCACGTTGTTCAAGCTGCATTGACGGTGCAGCTCTTGGCGCTTCGGGTCGATGTTGGAAAGGCCCTGCTGATATTCTTCGGCAAACAACGTGTTGATGTCTTCCGAGGGCGGCAGCATGTCGAACGCTGGGTTCAGCGAGAACATGATCATCTCGATTTCGGGGTACTTGCATGCTTCCAACGCAACATCGGGGTTGTGGGTGGAAAGGCCGATATGGTCGATGTGCCCTGCGGCCTTTTCGGCGCGCACATATTCGATGAACTCGCCGTTCATGATGCCGTTGAATTCATCGATCTTGTCAACGTAATGGATAAGCCCCAGCTCAATATGGCCGCCGAAGCATTTCAGCAGAAATTCCCAGGCAGGAACAACCTGGTCCATGTCACGGGTGCGTTCGTACTGGTTGTTCTGCCAAGTTGCGCCGAAGTGTCCCTGTACAATCCAGTGTGCACGGTTTTCGCAAACGGCGGCACCCAAAGCACGGCGCACGCCAGGGTCTACCATCCAGCAGTCTACGATGTTGATGCCGGCTTCTTCGGCATGGTGGGTAAGGGCGCGGGCAAATTCCGGGTCGTCGTTCGGTAGCCATTCGGCGCCGAAACCGATCTCGCTTACCTTCAAGCCGGTTTTGCCAAGGGTGCGGTAGTTCATTACGTCCTCCTTTATGCGCAAGGGCGCAAGCGGGTGCCTTCCCAGGGTGTCAGTGCGGGCTTTTGGCTGTGGGGAAGGGCTTTGTCCTATTCTGTAAATGAAGCGCCGTGGCGTTTTAGTGACGCGGCGTTACTTATGATACCATGCAATCGAAGAACACAGCGCGTGCGCGTTAGAGCATGATCGGGGGCATCGATGGAATCCGACACAATAAAGAAGATTTTGGAGAGCGTTGCCGCGGGCGAAACATCGCCCGATGAAGCTCTGCTTTCCTTGAAGAAGGAGCCCTTCACTGACTTGGGCTATGCCAAAGTCGACCATCACCGTGCCCTGCGCCAAAACGCTGCCGAAGTGATTTACGGCGAAGGAAAAACACCTGATCAAATTGCAGGTATAGCTAAATCGCTACGAAAGGGCGGTGCGGAAACGGTGCTTATCACGCGCATGAAGCCCGAAGCCGCCCAGCGTGCGCAGCAGGCGTTCGGCGCCGATTTCATCTATCACGAAATTCCGCGCGTGGGCATAGTGGGCCCGTTGCCCGCACCTACGGGCAACGGCACCATTGTGGTGGCCGCCGCCGGTACCAGCGACATGTATGCGGCGGAAGAAGCGGCGCTTACCGCCGAAGCGCTGGGCAACAAGGTGCAGCGTTTGTACGACGTGGGCGTTGCGGGTTTGCATCGTTTGTTGGCCCATATGGACGACTTGATGCAGGCGCAGGTTATCATCACGGTGGCGGGCATGGAAGGTGCCCTTGCCAGCGTGGTGGGCGGCATGGCATCGTGTCCGGTTATCGCGGTGCCCACCAGCGTGGGCTACGGCGCATCGTTCGGCGGTCTGTCCGCGTTGCTTTCCATGCTCAATTCATGTGCCAGCGGCACTAGTGTAGTGAACATCGACAACGGCTTCGGGGCAGGCTTCCAGGCGCATCTCATCAATCATCTTCCGGGCTCAGCGCCCGCCGAGCAATAAGGAGCAACCATGCAGATTTCCTTCGACTTCACCGAAAACGCCACGCGCGGCCAGATTTTCGACACGCTGTTCGACGCGATGGACGAAGCGCAGCATAAGCGCTTCTACGAGATCATCGAAACGGCAAAGGTGCCCGAAAAGCATCATCACAACATCGGCGAAGTAAACGAAACCATCGATGCTCTTGATGTGCCCCAGCAAGTAAAAGAAGATCTGCGTAGTGTGTATGCCATCCTTGCCGCCGCCGAGGCCAAGGTGCATGGGTGCGAGGTTTCCCAGACGCATTTCCACGAAGTGGGCAACGCCAGCGGAATCCGCAATGCGCTTGCCATCTGCGCCGAGTTCTATGTGCTTGCGCCCGAATCGGTGGAGGCAACGCCTATTCAGCCCGGTGCCGGCGAAATCGAATGCGCTCATGGTGTGCTTTCTGTGCCCGCGCCTGCAACTGCCGCTATCCTAGATGGTATGCCGCTTGTTGAGCTGCGCATGGAAGGCGAGCGCTGCACGCCAACATCCGCGGCGATAATCAAGCATTTTGTAACGAACTTCAAGGAATAGCTGCTTGCAAAAGCCTCAGGGCAAAACACCAGGAACACGCCGAGTCGGGTGGCTTACACTGCCGGCTCGGTTTTCTGCGCCTTTGGGGGGCAATGAAGGCGATGCGCCCTTGGCGGCCAACGAAGGTTCTGCTGACGATGCGTCAAATGCCTCGTATGCGGAAATTCAGGCCCAACAGCCAACGCAGCAGGGCGAGCTTCTTCTTGGCCGCTACTTGCCCGAACGCGAAGCGGGGCAGGGCGGCTTTGCCTCGGTGATGGTTGCGTGGGACACGCGCATCCAGCGCCGTGTTGCCATCAAGTGCATGCCACTGGAAGATGCTGCCGGGATGTTCCCCGAAGGGGGAAGCATCATGTTGGGCTCGGGCCAGGCGGACATTTCCGCGGTGCCGGGGCTCGATGAAGCGCGTACGGCGGCGAAGCTTTCCGATTCTTCCATCGTGCAGGTATACGATTTCGAAGTGCAGGATGGCATGGCCTACCTCATTTTGGAATACGTCGACGGCATGACGCTTGCCGAAGTGTTGCACGAGTACCCCGAGCAAATCGATCCCGACATCGTTTCTGCGGTGTTCAAGGCGGTGGCGAAGGCGTTGCAGGTTGCGCACACCCACCACGTGCTGCATTTGGACATCAAACCCGAAAACGTGCTGATAGACAAGCAAGGCCACGTGAAGGTGACCGATTTCGGTCTGGCGCGCCTGGCTGGGGAAGCGGGTTACGGTGCTGCGGAAGGCGGCACCTTCGGCTACATGCCGCCCGAGCAGATGGAACAGGAAAACGTCAGCGAGCGGTGCGACGAATGGGCTCTTGCCAGCCTTACCTACGAAATGATAGCGGGCTCCAACCCCTTCCTGGCGGACAACGTCCCCGAAGCGGAAGATGCCATCTACGATGCCGAGCTGGTTGTTCCCTCGCTTTGCATGGAAGGCCTGGCGCCTGAAATCGACGATGTGATGTTCTGCGCGCTTTCGCCCGACCCTACCGAGCGCTATGCAACGGTAAAGGAGTTTGCCGAGCAGATGCAACCTTGCTTGGGCGGTCCCCGCAAGGGCGCCAACAAGCTGAAGCGCCTGGTAGGCCAGGAAGAAAGCGACGAGCTGGAAGAAGAGGCGGAAGAGGAAGCTGCTGCGCTTCCGGCGCCTGACGCCGAACCCCGTGAGCCATGGCGCCCTACGCCGCGTATGAAGGCAGTGCTTTCCCGCGTATGGGCAGCGTTGAACGCCGTGGTGCTGGGCTTTTTAACCGTGAATTCCGTTGCGGCCCCCGATGCCTGGGGCAAGCCGGTTTCCTGGGGGGTGTTGGCAGGGTGTGCCCTGCTTTCGGCATTGGTTCCCTCGATTGGCGCGTTGGTGGTGTGCGAGGCTTTCGGCGTCACGCTTTGCGTGTTCGGCTCGCCTGTGCTGGGCGTGGCCTTTATGGCCGCTGCGGGAGCGTGGTGGTATTTCTCCGGTCGTCATTCGCATGAAGCGTCGAATGTGGCTCTGTTGCCTGCCCTTGTCGGGTCGTTCGGGTTTGCGCCGCTTATGCCCTTTGTTGCAGGCTACGTGCTACGTCCGCGCGATGCGGCGATAACGTCTTTGTTTGCGGCGTTTTTGGCGCTTGCGCTTGCGGGCTTGGGTTCGTGTTCCCTTTCGGGGTGGAATGCCGTTTCATGCGCCCTGGTGCCTTTTGGCGGAAGCATTCAAGACCTGGCGGCAGGCATGCTCATCACGCCTTCTACCTGGATCACCATCGTGGCATGGGTGGGCGCTGCAGCTGCTTCTTCGGCTTTGTGCGGTACGGGAAAACGCCTTTGGTGCACGGTGGGCATGGTGCTTGCCGGCGCATTGGAAATTGCCGCTGTGGTATTGGGCTCGCTTGCCGACAGCACAGGCGCCTCGTTGCTGACGAACCCGTTGGCTCTCGTTCCCGTTATTGCGGCCCTTGTGGTGTCGGTGGCACTTGCCTGCACTGCCGCCCCTTCGCGCGCCTTCGAAGATACTGAATAATCAAAAGCGCCCAAGGAGGACTGTCCTCCTTGGGCGCTTTGCGCATTGGAAAGGGCTGAAGCGGCGCTATTCTGCTAGCTTCTTGTGATAGGCTCGCCCGAGAAGTTCAATCCTTGCGTAAGCGCGTGGGCTTGTTCCATGGTGAAGTCCTTGGAGGTTATCTCGGGGATGGCGGCTATTGCCCGCTCCAAAGCTTGGTTGAACAGATCCTGGAAGCTGGCGGTGCTCACCGTTTTCGTGAAGGGGTTTATCCAGGCGGCGTGCTGGTGGTTGTCGAACTCGCTTTCGTCCAGCTCAACGGCGCGATGGCTCATGGCCTGCACGAACGAATGCTTGCGGAAGGCGCGCTCGATATTGCCCAGCGCCGTGCGCTTGATACCGCGTGGCGAATGGAACACGTGCTGTATGTGCCGGAAGCTCAAAACGCTTTTCGAGAACAAGGTGGCTGGAATTTCCTCACCGTAGGCATCGCGGATTGTCATGCATATCACATAAGAAATGATGGCGAGCGTTTGCCGGTCGGCTTTGAGAATTTCCTTGTGCGGGTCGAACGTGGCCACCGTCCACAGCATCATCTCGTCCAAGTCGCTTTCGATGATGGCGTGCACCTCCGAGCCGTCCTTTTCGCTGAGCCCGTCGATGCCTGCATCGCACAGGGCGAACTGCTGCGCGTATACCAGCGGATGCTCTGCCCTATCAAGCAGGTAATGGCACAGAAAGCCCGCGATATACGCCTTTGCCAAAGGATGCACCGCAGTGGGCAAGTACACCAGGCTCTTCGCCATAGAATAAATGAGCGCGCTTGGGTCTTCGTGATGCATCTTGCTGCCAAGCGCGTGATATTTGGCGGTAGTGGGGTTTGCCACGCAGTAGAACAGCGGGTCGGGGCCTTGATTGCCCAGCAAGAAGGCGTCTTTTTCCTGCTGGCTGGAAACGATGGCGGAAGCGGCTTTTTCCAGCGCTTCGTGTCCGAACTGGTCGTGGGTGATAATCGCAGGCATAGGAACCCCTTCGAATGTTTACGGATATTTCAGATATCCCATACAGGCACACCGTATACTGGTGACCGTTTCATGATGCGACCAAATGGGCGTGTGTTCAATGGCGAAAGGGTAACGGTTATGGCATTCGGGCTCACGAAGAAAGAGCTGAGCTGGGTTCTTTACGATGTGGGCAATTCGGCCTTCGTCATGCTTTCCACGGCGTTGATTCCCGTGTACTTCGCCTCTATTGCCGAACCGGGGTCTTCTGTGGTTGTGGCCTGGGGTTATGCCGAAACAGTGGCCTCTTTGATATTGGCGCTGCTTATGCCTGTGCTGGGCAGTTTGGCCGACTTGGCAGGCAACAAGAAGAAGTTCCTGGTGGGCTTTGCGGGAACGGGCGCGGTTGCCTGCGCCGCGTTGGGCATCCCCGATCAGGCCCTTCCGTTTTTGGTGGTGTACGTGATTTCCGCCATCATGTTGAACGGCTCGATGGTGTTCTACGATGCCTTCTTGGTGGATGCCACAACGGAAGACCGCTACGACAAGGTTTCATCGCACGGGTACGCCTGGGGCTACATCGGCTCGTGCATCCCCTTCATTGCGTGCCTGGCGGTGGTGCTAGGCGGCTCGAACTTCGGCATCGATGCGGCGTTGGGCATGAAAATCGCCTTCATCATCACAGCGGTGTGGTGGATAGCCTTTACCATTCCCGTTGCCAAGAACGTGAAGCAGCTGCATGGCAAGAAGCGCTCCGACCACGTTTTGCGTGCCACGCTTTCCGGCCTGAAACAGACGATGAAGAGCATCATGCGCGACAAGCGCCTGCTGTTCTTCATGTTGGCGTTCTTCTTCTATATCGATGGCGTGCAT
>OGRR01001838.1_pt1 | contig 12404 bp, 9 predicted proteins | sample 1553511 | NCBI WGS metagenome assembly OGRR01 (sample SAMEA2580040, study PRJEB22360) | human gut metagenome | biome: human gut; feature: human-associated habitat; material: faeces | place: Denmark | collected 2008/2010 | reverse complement strand
TACATTTTTTTCAGGTGCTTCAGAAGCTGTATTATTTACATCATTTTTCTTATTTCCACCATCTAATGACTTCATTGTCGGGAACAACAATACATCCCTGATTGCCTGCGAATCTGTAAGCAACATACAAAGTCTGTCAAGTCCGTATCCGATTCCGCCTGTTGGTGGCATTCCAAGTTCAAGTGCATATAAGAAATCTTCATCTGTATGCTCTGCCTCATCATCTCCTGCATCTGCATTAGCATCCTGCTGTGCAAAACGCTCTCTCTGGTCTATCGGATCATTGAGTTCTGAATATGCATTACACATCTCCCATGTATTACAGAAAAGTTCAAAACGCTCTACTTTTGTAGGGTCTGTTGGTTTCTTCTTTGTAAGTGGAGAAATCTCTATTGGATGGTCAGTGATAAATGTAGGCTGTATAAGCTCTTTCTCGCAATACTCCTCAAAGAACAGGTTAATAATATCACCTTTCTTGTGACGTTCCTCATATTCGATATGATGCTCATCTGCAAGTTTTTTTGCTGCCTCATCACTTTCGACCTTATCAAAATCAATGCCTGCATATTTTAAAATTGCCTCATTCATTGTCATTCTTGCAAATGGCTTGCCAAGATCAATTTCAACACCATTATATGAAATCTTTGTTGAACCTACTACTTTTTCTGCCAGATAACGGAACATTGATTCTGTAAGTTCCATCATTCCCTCATAATCTGTATATGCCTGATAAAGTTCCATAAGAGTAAACTCCGGGTTGTGTCTTGTATCTACGCCTTCGTTACGGAATACTCGTCCAATCTCATATACTCTTTCAAGTCCGCCTACTATAAGTCTCTTTAAATATAATTCTAACGAAATACGAAGCTTTACATCCTCATTGAGTGCATTATAGTGTGTTTCAAATGGTCTTGCGGCTGCTCCACCGGCATTAGATACAAGCATAGGTGTTTCTACTTCCATGAAATCTCTTGATGCAAGGAAATTTCTGATTTCTTTCATCATAAGTGATCTCTTTACAAATACATTTTTACTTTCCTCATTCATAATAAGGTCAATATATCTCTGACGATAACGTACATCTGTATCTGTAAGACCATGGAATTTCTCAGGTAAAATCTGAAGGGATTTCGATAACAGTGTCAATTCTTCCGCATGTATGGAAATCTCTCCTGTTTTTGTTCTAAATGCATAACCTTTTATGCCATAGATATCACCAATATCTGATTTTTTAAATACAGCATACGGCTCTTCTCCAATTGAATCTCTGGACACATATATCTGTATTTTTCCTTTGAGATCCTGAATATTACAAAATGATGCTTTTCCCATGACACGCTTAAACATCATACGGCCTGCCACCGATACCTGAATAGGAGATGCATCCATTATTGCTCTTCTTTCGTTGTAATCATCATTTATTACTTTACGGGCTTCCGCTTCGTCCATTCCCTCTGTATCAGGCTTAACTCTGCCAGCAAGAAGTTTCTCTTCATGTGCTGTGTAAAGTTCTTTTACTTCATCCGAATGATGCGTCTGATCATACTTTGTAATCTCAAACGGATCTTTTCCTGCTTCCTGTAATGCAGCAAGTTTCTCTCTTCTTACCTTTAAAAGCTGGTTTAAATCCTGCTGTGTCTGTGGTTTTTTCTGCTGTTCTGCCACTTTTATTACTCCTTCCGTTTTTATTATTATCTGCTTACGCTCATTACTTCATATTTTATCATTTCACCATTTGGTGTCTCTATCTCGATAATATCACCTTTTGCTGCCCCTATAAGTGCAGCTCCGACAGGTGATTCATTTGAGATTTTATTATTAAGACAGTCAACCTCTGTTGAACCTACGATCTTATACTCCATCTCATCACCAAACTCAATATCTTTAATCTTTACCGTAGCACCTACATTAACCTTGTCAGCATCTCCCTCGTCATGCTCTACTACCTCAGCATTTTTAAGGATATTGTCGATTTCTTCGATACGCGCTTCTATGTCACGCTGCTCATCTTTTGCTGCATCATACTCAGCATTCTCTGACAAGTCTCCCTGCTCTCTTGCTTCCTTGATTTTCTGTGCTACTTCTTTTCTTTTATTTAATTTTAAGTCGTTTAACTCATCTTCCAGTGCCTTAAGACCTTCACGAGTCATAAGATTTTTCTTTTCAGCCATCTTAAATCCTCCATAAATTCATATTCATATCGCTTGATTATACTGCAAAACCGCCATTTAGTCAACCTCGGCATTTTTCCACAATCCTTCATTTCTGCTGCCGGTCGCAACTGCCCCATCATCACAACTTGTTCTAAACGGTGCGGCAGGTATTCCATTTTTGCCAAATAATGTCACTTCTGAATAATTTGTCCAGCAGTATCTTGCATATTTAGGCTTATCTACCTCAAATGCCGATACTACAATATCATTTCCTGCAATCTTGGCATCTGCTTTATAATATTTCTTATCATCACCTGCAATCTCAAATCCTATAAGTTTCTCTCCCTTACATTCCATGCCATTATCTGCATAATCAAAATGAAGTATCATTTTTTCTTCGTCTTTTTCATACGACTTGTATATCGGTCCAAATGCACTCTTTTCATTATCATTTTTATATACATGATAAAGTGCCTGCTCGCAGAGTCTCTCTCCAACAACATCTTTCTGTACCGGATGAATGTTTCCATACTCGCCCTTGTCAAGTATGACTGCAATTCCTGTGTTTTTAACAGTCTTAAACACACGCATCTGGGCTTCTCGTATAAACGGCCAGTTATGGTAATCAGGCTCTCCATCATTCTTAAACATAGGAAGCTGAACAATCATAAATGGGAGTTGCTCATCTCTCCAGTCATGACGCCACTGTCTTATAAGTGTTGAAAGCATCGTATAATATGTATAAGGCATATGGTCATCTTCCTCGCCCTGATAATATAAAAATCCTCTGAGCGTATAAGGCATTACCCTCTTAAGAAGCGAATCGTAAAGTCCGTTAGGTCTTGTCTCATTTCTTGGTCCCATAGGTCCCGGATACTGATTTTCTCCAAAAAGGCTTATCGCCTCATCCCATGTAGGATTTTTGGCAGTCTCATAATAATGACCGACATTCTTATCAAACTCTGCCTGATATTTAATATATTCTTCTCTTGCTTTTATGTACTCCTCTGGATTTTGCCCCTTAACCGCATTATCATATTTATCAAGATAAGGTTTTAAAGGTGTCTCCTGCTCCATAAACTCCCTGCTCGTCCAGCATGAAGCCGAAGTTCCGCCCCAGTTGCAGCCGATAATACCTACCGTCACTCCAAGTTTTTTTGAAAGCTCTTTTGCAAAATAGTATGCAACGGCAGACCAGTTTTTGCAATTATCAGGTGTGCAATGCTGCCACTCACTCTTTTTTTCTGCTTCAAAAAGTTCATCTCCGACCCATGACACTTTCGGCGTATAATAATACCTTACACCGTCATCTTTTACATTTGCACAAACTTCCTGTCCGTTCATGCTGTTCTGAAGTTCAAGCTCCATATTGGACTGACCTCCGGCAAGCCATACCTCACCTATCATTATATCTGTATATTTTTTAGTCTGTACTCCATCCGACACCTCAAGTTCATAAGGTCCGCCTGCAGCCATCGGCGGCAGCTCAATCTCCCATCTGCCGTTATTTACATCTGAACTTACTTTTTTTTCATCTATTACTGCTGTAACATTTTTTTCATCACTTTCTCCCCAAAGTAATATATTTTTTTCTCTCTGAAATACCATATGGTCGCTAAAAATAGCCGGTAAACTTAACATACTTCGTCCTCCTGATTATTATCACTTTTGTACTCATTATATCATAAATTTGTGCAAGCTTTTTGCACATAATGGAGTTTCGTTAGAAACTCTTAATATGAACACTTTTGTGTTCATTATATCATAAATTCGCTCGAATAAATACAAAGTTTTTCCATCTGTTTTACATTCCAAATCTTATAGTAACAGTTCAGCCTTGCACATCTTATATAAAAACAATCGGCATTGCTATTGTCACACTTTTATAGATAGGTTATAATAAATATGTAGCTGTTGTTGTACATACCAAAAATGAACAGCAGTTATATAATAAGTTTTTACGAAACTATTTGCTATGTCTTTGCAGTCAATAAGTTTCGTTACAACCTAATCTATCTAACGCAGGGAGGGCTGGCATATTGAAAAAAGGAAGCTTAATAAAAAGAATTTTAGCAAGTATATTAATACTTGCCGCTGTCGCTGTCATATCTATTCTTATAATAAAAAAAGGGAAAGTCAAATTATACAGTGATTCATCCACTACCGGCAATACAAGTGGCAATCTTTTAAATGGTGGTCTTTTCACACAGGCAGACAATGTGATTTATTTTGCCAATCCAAACGACCATAATAAACTATACAAAATGAATGCAAACCTCAGCAAAATAAAAAAAGTCTATAATGACAAGGTCAGTTATATAAATGCTGCCGGAAATTACATTTTTTACACCAGAAGAAATGATAAATTCAAAAAATCTGATAATGCACTGTTGTCTTTAAGTACTACCGGACTTTTCAGAATAACAAAAAACGGTACTGATTTATCAAGGCTTTATGAAGACCCTACTCAAGTAGCCTGCCTTTATGGAAATCATGTATATTACCAGCATTATGACCATAAAAAAGGTCTTGAACTTTATTCAGCGAAAATAGACGGTTCAAAAAATAAACTTCTTAAAAGAGAAGCCATATCACCTTATTCTGTTTCCGGTAACACTATTTATTATTCCGGCTGGGCAAAAGAACATAATATTCATTCAATGGATATTTCAGGTGCCAATGACAAAGTCATATACAATGGCAACTGTACATCTGTTATAAAATCAGGCGACTACATATATTTTCTTAACATGAATCAAAACTATAATTTGTGCCGTATCGGACTTGATGGTGGTTCTGCCGAAACTATAGTCCAATATAAACTTGCCACATATAATATCACAAATGATGGCAACATTATTTTCTATCAAGTTGATAACGGTCAAAACAATGGTATATATATGTATGATATGAGTACCGGCACAAATGAGCAGATTGCTGCAGGCAATTTCAATTTTATACATATAATCTCCGATTATGTTTTCTATGAAGACTATGAGGGAAAAACAGCATACTACTACAATATTTCAACAGGTGAAAATAAAAATTTTAATCCAACTGTTGAAAAAGACTAAAACAGAACACAAATAAAAGAACATATAGCATAGCTTATATACAAACTGTGCCATATGTTCTTTTTTAATGTCTGTGAAAATGTTCGTAACATAGCAGAAAACCAGCGTTTTTCCCTTTTTTATTTTAACAGTTCAGTCTTTCATTTCTTAGATTAATGAACCATCAACTGCCAAAACTCAGCTTTTATTTTATTTCCAGTATTCTTTATTCATTGTGCAGGCAAGTACCATTTTCTTTGGAAGTTTTTCATAATTTTTTCCAAGCTTATATCCAAACAGCCTAAAGCCACACTGCATCATAAAATAAAATGTCTTTATAAATTTTCCATTTTTCAAAAGACGGATTATAACTTTTTTGGCATAGCCTGCCCCTTCTTTTTCAGAAGAAATATTATCAAATATCTCATGATACTGTCTCTGTGACACACCGAGGTCAAAGCTCCTTACAAACTGCTGTTTACAAGTATATGAATGTGAATGGATAACCTTTGCATCCGCCACATATGCAACGCTGAATCCTGCCTGCATCTCTTTATATGCCATTATCATATCTTCATTAAATATCGTTTTCTTGACAAATCCGCCAAGTTTTTTATATACATCAAGTCTGTACATTGCACATACATCCGAGCAAAAATAAGCTTTTATTCCAAGCTTTTTTTCATCCTTTTTAGTTTTTACGATACTTTCCTCCGGATAGTTATTTTCTCTTGTCATCCGCTCTATCTCATCCGCATCTTCTCTTGCAAGCTGCCTTGCGTAAGCTATCCCTACTTTTCTGTCATCAAATGCATTTAAAAGATTTTCGATAACATAATCATCATAACATACCGCATCCTGCGTCATAAAAAGAACATATTCACTTTTCGCCATAAGTGCCCCATATGCCCTTGTTGCACCGTGGTCAAAATCAGACTTTTTTATCGGATGAACAGATATTATATTTGCAAGTCTGTGACTGCATTTTTCTTTATCAAACAGCTTTTCGTCTTTACTCTCTATCGTCTGTAAAAGATATATGTGTTCCGGTCTTTTGCTCTGCTTATAAAGTTTTTCAAGCATTTTTACAAAATCATTGCCCGCTTTATATATCGGTATAACAACATCTACACTGTTTCCCATATTTTACACCTTTCTTTTTGTAAGTCTATGTAATTATTTTTTATCACCATGCCAACAATTTATTTATCACTTATTTTCGCTATTGTTTTCGACACCCAAAATAAAAAATCTCATTACATATGCAAACATTTTTATCACTTATTTTCGCTATCGTTTTCGACACTCCAAATTAAAAATCTCATTACATACGCAAACATTTCATTATTTATTTTTGTCTCTCTCGGCAAGAAGTTTTCCAATAACCTCAACTGCATTCTGGGCATCTTCCGAATAACCATCTGCTCCTATTTCATCAGCAAATCCCTGTGTTATAACTGCTCCGCCAATTATGACAAGCGTATCCATATTATTTTCCTTTACAAGATTTACAACCTTTTTCATCTCCATCATAGTGGTTGTCATAAGTGCCGAAAGACCGATTATATCCGCATTATGCTCCTTTGCAGCTTCTATGATAGTCTCTGCCGGGACATCTTTTCCAAGGTCGATAACATCATAACCATAATTTTTAAGCATGAGCACTACAAGATTTTTTCCAATATCGTGTATATCATGCTCAACGGTTGCCATTACTATCGTACCCAAAGGCTCTTTATCTTTATTCTGTGCAAGCACCGGTTCTAACACACCGATACCAAGTTCCATTGTCTCAGCACTTGATATGAGCTGCGGAAGATAATATATCTGTTTATCAAAGAGTTTTCCAACATGCGTTATCGCCGGTATCAGACTTTTATCTATTATAGACTGTGCGTCTGCACCATTGTCAAGTGCTTCCCTCACGAGTTCTTCTATCTTTTTGCTTCTTCCCTTGACAACAGCTTCAAAAAGTTTGTCATCCTTTGGCACATCACTGTCTATATCAGAGGCAGATGCAGTATTTCCCGCCTGTGCCGTAACCTGTGACGCATCTATGTCTCCTGACAGCACCGAAAGTTTTCTTCCCGTAACCCTGTTTATATATCTTGTGTCTGACTCAGGTTTATTCATAAGAAGGTCAGCGGCAAACATTGAATGCATAAGAAGATCCTGTGACGGATTTGCGATTGCCATAGTAAGTCCGTGGCTTATGGCGATACTCATAAAACTACTGTTTACAAACATTCTCTCAGGCAGTCCGAAGGAAATATTTGAAAGACCACACGCCGTTGCCACTCCTATATCATTTTTGCAATACGAAATAGTTTCCATTGTCTCTTTAGCGGCATTTCTGTTTGCCCCTATCGTAGCAACAAGACCGTCAACAACAACATCATCTTTTGTAAGGCCAAACTCATATGCCCTCTCAAGAATCGTATGAATAATCTCTTTCTTTTCATCAATATCCTTTGGAAGCCCTGCTTCTGAAAGCGGAAGTAGGATAAACATTGCACCATATTTTCTCGCAACCGGAATAAGTTTTTCAAATTTTTCGGGCTCAAGAGAAATTGAATTTATCAATGCTCGTCCCGGATATATTCTAAGTGCTGCCTCGACAACTGACGGATGACTTGAATCGATAGACAGCGGCAGATTACTTACAAGAGTAAGTTCATTTACACATTTAAGCATCATTTCTTTTTCATCAATGCCGTTCATACCCATATTTACATCAAGGATAGATGCACCAAACTCCTCTTGCGACTCAGCCATCTCGCAGACCATATCAAGGCTTCCCTCACGAAGCTGTGCCTGAAGTGCTTTCTTTCCTGTCGGATTTATCCTCTCACCGATAATAAGAAAATCTCCGTCAAGGTCAATCGGCAGCACATTTCTCTCAGTAGACAATGCTCGCCTTAAGACTTTTCCCTCTCTCTTTTCAAAAGAGCCGCCGTCCTTATAACCTTTCTCAATAAGAAGTTCATTTAAAAGCCTTATATGCTCAGGTGTTGTTCCGCAGCATCCTCCCACAACATCTGCACCAGCCTCAACAAGCGGCATCATTTCTCTTGCAAATTCCTCAGGTCCCATATCATAGATGGTGACACCATCCTCAAGTTTTGGCAGACCTGCATTTGGCTTTGCCACAATCGGAACATCTGCATATTCTGTCATCGTCTTTACTATCTCAATCATCTTGTCAGGTCCCGTTGAACAGTTTACACCGACCGCATCGACACCAAGAGTAGTCATTACAAGAGCCGCCGTCTCAGGATTTGTACCATAGAGAGTTCTGCCATCCTCATTAAATGTAAGCGTCACCATAATAGGAAGCTCACAAACTTCTTTAGCCGCAATAACTGCGGCCCTGCACTCCTGAAGACTCATCATAGTCTCAACCACAATAAAATCAATCCCTGCATCAGCAATGCATCTTATCTGTTCCTTATATATATCAACAAGTTCCTCAAACATAAGTGGTCCGACAGGATATACCTGTTTTCCGGTCATAGTAATGTCACCTGCGATGTAAACCTGTCTGCCTGCTTTCTTCTCCTCGTCCGTCAGCCCTTCATCAACGGCAGCTTTAGAAATCTCTACAAGTTTTGTGTTTATCTCAGAAAGCTTGTCATCAAGACCGTACTCCTCAAGTTTTACCCTATTTCCCGAAAATGTAGGTGCATACAAAACATCACTGCCCGCCTGTATATATTCAATCTGAAGCTGCTTTAAAACTTCGCTGTTTTCAATAATCCACTCCTCAGGGCAGACACCAACCGGCATACCTCTTTTCTGTAGATTTGAACCCGTTGCACCATCAAGTATAAGTTTTGATTTTTTTATTCTATCTCTAAACTCTTTTTTTGTCATAACAATATATAATCCTCATTTCCGAGCATTTTATCATCACCGCCTGCTCTTATTCATCAAGAGTAATTATAGCCGAAAAGCATTTGTTTTACAACACTTTGATATTATGATAAACTTAGGGGCACACTATAAATGTGATTATAATTTAATACCGCAAGCACACTCGTAAATCCCCACTTTGCTTTTGCAAGAGTCACTCATCACCTAATGGTAATGGGTTCTCTCTTCAATTTTATAAAACATCACTTAAAAAGGAGCGATTAACATTGAAAACAATAGGAATAGTTGCTGAATATAATCCGTTCCACAACGGACATAAATACCAGATAGAACAGACAAAAAAACAGCTTGGTGCCGACAATGTTGTTGTCGTAATGAGCGGCAATTTTGTCCAGCGTGGCGGCGTTGCGTGGACAGATAAATATCTCCGCACAAAAATGGCAATAGATTGTGGTGCTGACTTTGTCTTTGAACTTCCAACTGTTTTTGCATGTGCAAGTGCTGAAACTTTTGCCCTTGGCTCTGTAGCACTCCTTGACTCTCTCGGTTTTGTCGATGAAATCTGTTTTGGCAGTGAAGAAGGAAATCTTGAAATACTTGAAAAGATTTCTTCTATATTAAATAGCAATGATTATATTAAAGAACTTGAAATATACTTGAAAAAAGGGATATCATTTCCTGTCGCACGAGAGGAATATCTAAAACAGCATATGCCCCAATATCGTGATATCCTCCCAACACTTTTAAAACAGCCAAACAACATATTAGGAATCGAGTATATAAAAGCACTAAAAAGAATAGGAAGTCATATCAAACCTGTTACAATAAAAAGGATTGACAATGGTTATCATTCGACAAGCCTTGATAGCACTCCCACTCTTTCAGACAACACCTGTAATTTAATTCCAAACAGAAATATGCAAAATACAAACAAAAATGTTTGCTGCAGTCCTGACTCTAAAAAAGAAATATATTTGTCTGATAAAGAAAATAACAAATTCAGTTCAGCATCTGCAATAAGAACATCATTTGAAAAGTTAAACTTTTTTTCAGATATAAATAAAAAAGAAGCAGCTTTAACTACTATCACTACGCATGTGCCTGAACCTGTCATAAATATTTTAAAAAATAATCTTACACGATTTCCTGCCGACAACCCCCTTTTCTCTGATATGCTGTATTTTAAGCTCTTATCATTAAAAAAAGAAGATATGCCGTTAGGAATTTATAGTGATATTTCTCCCGAATTATCCGACAGAATATATAATAATCTGCCACATTACAAAGGCTTTGACAACTTTGCAGACATCTTAAAGACAAAGCAATATACACACACACGCATCACAAGAGTGCTTACACATATTCTGCTTGATATAAAAAAAGAAGACATGGAGCTGTTTATAACTAAGCTTTATCCTAACAGAGATAAACCGCTTACAAAAAATTCACAGGCTGATGAGCATGATAAAAATATTACGGATTTTATGCCGACTTTAGCATATGCCAGACTTTTAGGAATGAACAAAAACAAAAGCGGACTTCTTCGCAATATAAAAAATATTCCTCTTATCACAAAAGTTGCTGATGCAGACAAAAGCTTTGAAAGATTTCTGTCACAATTCCAAACTGACAATGCGTTTTCCAAAAAGCCTGCACAAGCAAATAAAAGTAACGGCAATAACGCTGTATCTGTAACAGACAAACAGCACTTACAATACATGAAACAGCTTCAAAAAATGTTTAAATATGACCTGTTTGCAGCAGAGCTGTATCGTTTCTGCACTCACAAGCATGTTCCCGATGAATATCGCGCAGGAGTTTATATTTTGCATTGACTGAAGTAAATAAAGAAATACACACTGGAGGTAACGATAATGTTATTAAAAAATATGTCAGACTATTTTACAAAGAAAGAATTATTATTATGGATAGGTTCAATACTCACAATATTGATATCATTTATTCTTTTTAAAGGTGACAATACACTGTCACTTATAGCATCACTCATCGGTGTTACATCACTTATATTTTGTGCAAAATGAAATCCGTTTGGACAATTTCTCATAATCATATTCAGTTTACTTTATGGAATTATTTCATTTTCATATGCATATTACGGCGAAATGATAACTTATCTTGGCATGACTGCACCAATAGCTTTGTTTTCAATGATCACATGGCTTAAAAATCCTTATGAAGGCAATAAATCAGAAGTCGAAGTGAAACATCTTAAGTTGAAGGATATTATACCTATGATAATCCTGACCGTTATTGTAACCTTTGTTTTTTATTTTATATTGGATTATTTTAATACGGCAAATCTTATTCCGAGTACATTTTCAGTCACAACAAGTTTTCTTGCAATTTATCTGACAACAAAAAGAAGCCCTTTTTATGCAGTTGCATATGCCGCAAACGACCTTGTGCTTATCGTACTTTGGAGCATTGCCGCAAAAACAAATATTACATATGTTTCTGTGGTCGTCTGCTTTGCAGTATTTTTGTTAAATGATATTTACGGATTCATAAACTGGCAAAAAATGCATAAACGACAGACAACATGTGAAATGTGCCAGTGATACATTTCACCTGTTGTTTAGCAGAATAATTATTAGTCAAGTGGATATCCACAATCCGCTTTGCTGCCTGATAGTGTTAAATTTGATGGTAACATCACTTTTTACACTCTTTTTAATCTTATGCTTTCGGTTTTAATGGGCCATAATATATTGCAAAAGGAATGTTAAATTCATAAATATCTTTGCAAATATACCATATCTATTAACTGTACACCGCCCTCATAGATTGGGTGATTATAATTATCGGTAAAGAAATTAGGAATCTTGTGAGAACGGATAAATCCACATTTTTCATAAAATGGTATTGTCAATGGACTGTCACCTGTTCCAACCTGCAAAATAGAATATTCTTCTGCATATTTTTCTGCAAGGAAGTCTATCAGAGCTTTACCATAGCCATTTCCTTGGTTCTTTGGATCAACTGCGATATTTTTAATTTCAAGTATTCCATTATCTTCATCAGTAACGACACATTCAACTTTTACATTACCATCTTCAAGTACATACATAGTACCCTTTTCAAGATAGCGATCAATCATATTTTCCTGTTCATCAGCTAATAACAATAATGATATAAACTGCTTTTTATTTACATTTACTTCTCGAATTATCATATCCACTACTCCGTCAAACTGGAATTTATATAATTATCTCTCTAACTTTCCCCATTTTATAGGCTTTCCCGCCTGTCCATTAGTGAAATGATATGTAGTTTCCCTTATTTTTGCCCTTATGAGATAATCACA
>OGRR01001836.1_pt1 | contig 12412 bp, 9 predicted proteins | sample 1553511 | NCBI WGS metagenome assembly OGRR01 (sample SAMEA2580040, study PRJEB22360) | human gut metagenome | biome: human gut; feature: human-associated habitat; material: faeces | place: Denmark | collected 2008/2010 | reverse complement strand
TTCTTACCGACCTGTGCGCAGGAGCCCACTGTGGACCAAGTGTCGACCATGGTGTTCTCGCCGATGTAGGCACCGATGTTGACAAAAGAGGGCATCAACACGACACTCGGAGCGATGTAGCTGCCGTGGCGGGCGACTGCGGTCGGAACACAGCGGATGCCGGATTCTTTCCAATCGGACTCGGAAAAATGATCGAAGCGGGAGGGCACCTTGTCAAAGAAGGACAGGTCGCCGGCGCGGACCATTTTGTTCGGATAAAGCTGGAAGCTCAAAAGAACGGCTTTTTTGATCCATTCGTGCGTGACCCAATTGCCGTCAATTTTTTCCGCGACGCGAAGTTTTCCCTGCTGAAGCAGTTTGATGACTTCATCGACGGAGTTTTGAACTTCAGGCGGAAGGTGTTCGGGACGAAGGCCGAAAGATTCTTCAATAATTTGCTTCAATGCTTCCATAGTTATTCCTCAAAGGGGTCAAATTCTGCAATTCTTTTAGCGGCCTCTGTGACTTCGGGCACGGTGGCAACCAAAGCGATACGGATGTAGCCGGACCCGGGGTTGACACCGTTGACCTCTCGGCCAAGAAAACTGCCCGGGAGAACGGTGATGCCCTTTTTCTCATAAAGCCGTCTTGCATAAAGTTTATCGTCTATAGGCGTTTTCGCCCACAAGTAAAAACTTGCATCGGGCATTTCTACTTCTAGTGCTTGTTTCAGAAGCGGAACAGCCGCCTTGAATTTTTCGACATAAAGGCGTCTGTTTTCCCGCACATGTTCTTCATCATTCCAAGCCGCAATACTTGCGTGCTGTACGGCGCCCCCCATTGCGCTGCCGTGGTAGGTTCGGTAGAGCAGGAACGGTTTAATCAGTTTTTCGTCACCTGCAACAAAACCGGTACGCATGCCCGGGATGTTGGAGCGCTTCGACAAGCTCGAGAAGACAATCAGGCGGTCGAAGTTAGTTCTGCCCAAAAGTTTGGCAGCGGTCAAAGAGCCGAGAGGCGGATTGTCTTCGTCAAAATAAATTTCCGAGTAACACTCGTCGCTGCCGATCACAAAGCCGTATTTGTCGGAAAGGTCAAAAAGCCTCTTCCAATCTTCCAGTGAAAGTACCGTTCCGGTCGGGTTATTGGGAGAGCAGACAAACAGCAGCTGAGTGCGTTTTAGAACTTCTTCCGGTACGGTGGAATAGTCAGGCTTGAAGCCTGTCTCAGCTGTCATCGGGCAAAAATACGGCTCGGCACCGGCTAATTTTGCTGCGCCTTCATAAATTTGATAGAAAGGATTCGGTGTGACGACGACCGGGTCTTTAGTCGGATCGATGACAACTTGGGTCAGTGCAAACAAAGCTTCACGCGATCCGTTGGTCGGCAGGATTTGGGAAGCCGGATCGAGTTTTACGCCGTAGCGCTTTTCAATCCAGTTCCCAATCGCTTCTTTCAGCTCAGGGTAACCGCCTGTCGGAGGATACTTTTCAAACAAGGCCTGATGATCGAAGAGAGATTGTTTGACGGTTTCAGGCGCCGGATGTTTCGGTTCACCGATGGAAAGGGAAATCGGTTTGAGTCCTTCCGGCAGTTTTGCGCCCTCCAAAAGTTTGCGCAGCTTCGCAAAGGGATAGGGCTGAAGTGTATTAAGCAGCGGATTCATGTTTGCTGATCTTTCTCGTTGGAATATCCACAAAATTTTAGCGAAGGAAGAAGCAATTGCCGCGCTTGAAAACTACGAAATGAAGCGGTGCAAAAAAGAACGGCCCGTCGATGACGGGCCGCTGAGGAAAAATCGAATTAACCGCGAGTCGGATCGTTTGATTCGAATTCTGGCAGTTCAACCGGCTTGACCGGTGTCCAGCCTTTCTTACGGTATTCGGCAACAACTGTCGTGTAGATGCCGCCGCGGACCCACCATTTAGCCTTAAGTCTCATGAAACGCGGGGAGGTGGCTGCAACGAGATCGTCCAGGATCTTGTTGGTGATGGCCTCATGGAAAGCACCTTCCTGACGATAGCTCCACATATAGAGTTTCAGAGCCTTGAGTTCGACATTCTTCTGGTCCGGAATGTAATCGAGCAGAAGTGTGGCGAAGTCGGGCTGCCCGGTTAACGGGCAAAGCGACGTGAACTCTGGGATTTCAATGTGAATTAAATAATCCCGATTTGGCTGAGGATTCGGGAAAGTCTCAAGATTCTTGCTAGGAGCAGTAGACATGAAAATTATTTTTCCGCTATGTGTTTAATTAGAGGACACAAATTATAAGGTCGCGAAAAGAAAGACAAAACGATTTGAACCGCTGTGGGTAACCCGGAGAAAAACAAAATTGCATCAGTTCGTAATACAGTGGTTTTCTTCATAAGCCTGTAGAATATTGAGTCTTAAGTAGTAGCCTGCGGCGAGCGTGGCCGCAGGTCCAGGATTTAGCTAAAGAAAGATGAATATGGTTGGAATGGGGGTAACGATAGTCCTGATCCTTGCGGTCGGCGGCGTCGGCGTTTGGTATTGGCTTCGCATCAAAGAGACGGCAAGTCATGAAAAAGTCGAAGATAAGACACCTCCGAGGATTCCTCAGGAGCCGATTTTCGGCGAAGATTTGATCAATTCCGGCGACATCAAAGTCGACGAGATTAAGACCTCACCTCCTGTTGAAGAGCCGCAGCCTGAATCGCAGTCTCCGTTACAGGCAGAAGAGACGGTCGAAGAAGTCCGGGAAATTCTCCCAGAAGAACCCGAAGAGGAAGAGGAGCCTGTTGAAACTTCCCCGATGTTGGAAGAGATTGATGACAGCGGTCTGCCGAAATATGATCCCTTTGTCACTGAACTCGTCCGTATTACCTTCAAAAAACCGGTAACGGGCAGCCAGCTTGCACCGTTCGTCAAAACGGCGATGGAAAATGCTCCGAGGGGGCTGCTGCGCATTCTGGCTCTCGAAGCAAACAGCAACCGCTGGTTTGTGCCGGATGCCATCGGTATGTTCTCGGCAATTGCCTTCTATATTCAGCTGGCTTCGGGAAAAGCTTCTTTCGACCAGGTTTCTTTGTCGAATCTGTACCAGTTGGTTTTCCTGCGTATGGAAATGAACCTGGACGGCACTTCCGAAATGAAGGAAATGCAGCTGCTGAACAACCATACGGATCAGCTTAACGCACTCATCAAGGATTTCGGCGTGCAGATTACGCTTCTGCTGCGTCCCTTGGAGCCGGTTTCCATCGATGATTTCGAGAAAGAGACGATGCTCTTGGGCTTAAAGCGCCGAAGCATGACGCATTATGAAAAACTTGGTGAACTGGTATTGGATAAGAACGGCAAGCGTCAGGGCAACAGAAAAGGAACCATTGAGCTTCGTTGGTTAGACGACAGAAATATTGCGATTTCTTTGAATGTTCCGCTGATTGCTCCGGAAAGCGATCCTCTTCGTCTCCTGATGACGGCTGCCAACGCTTTCGCGGCGGTTTTTGATGCCAAGATCGTGGATCCCAAGGGATGTGAGATCTCGGGTGCAACGGTCTCTCTGCTGAAGCAGGAACTTGATCGCTTCTATAAACAGATGCGTGAGAACAATATTGAACCGGGCAGTGTCAGAGCACATCAGCTTTTAGACTGATAACTTCCCAAAATTATCATTCTGATTAAGAACATCGGATTCCGTACGAGTACAGTAAGGAATCCGGTGTTTTTATTTGGTTCAGGTACGAAATGGAAGAGCAAGATAAGAAAAAATTAGAGGCAGTCAAACTCCGTATGGAGAAGCTGGCTGAGGAGCTTGAAAAGCATAACAAGGCTTATTACATCGATAATGCTCCGACGGTGTCTGACGAAGTCTACGACTCGTTGTTCCAAGAACTGGCACGACTGGAAAAAGAATATCCTCAGTTCAAAAGTGCGGTTTCTCCGACCGAGCGCGTCGGTGCGACGGTCCAGAGCGAACTCAAGAAAGTGATGCATGCTGTTCCGATGCTTTCCATTCATACTGAGACGGATTACACAGCGCAGGGCGCCTATGATTTTGATGCCCGCGTAAGAAGAGAACTGGAGCTGACATCCGATCAAACGGTCGACTACGACTGCGAATTGAAGTTCGACGGGCTCGCCATTAATTTGCGGTACGAAGACGGCGTTCTCGTTCAAGCAGCTACTCGCGGAGACGGCTACACGGGTGAAGACGTTACTGCAAATGTCAAGACGATTAAGACACTTCCTTTAAAAGTCGAGGGCTTCCCGAAGATTTTTGAAGTCCGCGGCGAAGTTATCATGCACAAAGAAGTGTTCCGCAAGCTCAATGAAGAGCAGGAAGCAGCCGGAGCGAAACTTTTTGCCAACCCTCGCAATGCTGCGGCAGGAAGTCTTCGTCAGCTGGACTCTTCTTTAACTGCCAAACGCAACTTGAACTTTTATGCATACGGCTACGGTGAAGTAAGTGAGATGCCGGCCGACACCCAGTCGGGCTTGCTTGATTATCTGAAATCCAAGGGCTTCCCGGTGATCAGTAATCGAACTGTCGTGCAGACGCCGGAAGAGCTGGAAGCGTTTCATCTGGAAGTCGCTCGTATTCGTCACGACTTACCTTTTGATATTGACGGCGTGGTCTACAAGGTCAACAGTTTTGCCCGCCAGAAACAGCTGGGTTTTGTCTCCAGAGAGCCGCGCTGGGCAGTAGCTCATAAGTATCCGCCGGAAGAAGTCCAGACCCAGGTTTTGGATATAACTGTTCAAGTGGGACGAACGGGCAAACTTACACCGGTCGCTCGTCTGAAACCGGTGTTTGTCGGAGGAACCACAATCAGCAACGTTTCTCTGCACAACGAAGAATTCTTGCAGAACATGGGCATCAAGATCGGAGACACTGTCGTCGTGCATCGTGCCGGCGACGTCATTCCGGAGATCGTCCGAGTGATTCCTGAACTCAGGCCGAAAGACGCCAGAGATTTCGTGATGCCGGAATTCTGTCCGGTCTGCGGTTCTCACGCCTATAAAGAAGACGGAGAAAAGGATCGCCACTGCAGCGGCGGTCTGTTCTGCCGCGCACAGAGAGCCCAAGGCATTCTCCACTTTGTCAGCCGCAAAGCCATGGGCATTGACGGAATCGGAGAAAAGCTGGCCGAACAGCTGATTGAACATGATTTGGTAACGACGGTTGCGGACATTTACCGTTTGACCGTCGACAAGCTGGTCGGACTGGATCGCATGGGACAGAAATCGGCAGAAAAACTTGTCGCCTCAATTGAAGCCTCTAAAAAGACAACGCTCGAACGCTTTCTTTACGCCATCAGTATTCCGGAAGTCGGAGAAGCGACGGCAAGAAACCTGGCAGCTCACTTCGGCGCCTTAAAGCCGCTGGAAGATGCTTCTTTAGAGCAGCTGCTTGAAGTTGAAGATATCGGACCGTCGGGCGCGGAAAACATTCTGCACTTCTTTGCCGAACCGGCGAACATCGCGGTGATCAATGACCTGATGGATCGCGGCGTCGTGTGGGAAGAGGGTACGGGCACGAGTGACCAGGAACTGCCGTTGAACGGTTTGACATTCGTTCTGACCGGCACACTGCCGACGCTTTCCAGAGATGAGGCCAGCGATATTATTCGCAAAGCCGGCGGAAAGGTAAGCGGCTCAGTGTCGAAGAAGACGAGTTATGTGTTGGCAGGCGAATCTGCCGGCTCCAAACTCGCCAAAGCCGAGTCTTTAGGCGTTAATATCATAGACGAACCTGAGTTATTCAAAATGATCAATCAAGGAGTAAAGGCGGATGGCTAATTTTGCGTTGATCGGCGGCAGCGGTTTGGACCAGCTGTCTCTTTTAGAAGGCAAGGTCATTGAGAAAATTGACACTCCCTATGGTAAGGAGCCGGTCGAAATTTGCCGCGGAGTGATTGACGGTCTGAACATTGTATTTTTATCTCGGCACGGAACGACTGAGAAAAAGCCGCCTCATATGATTAACTATCGTGCCAACATATGGGCTCTTGCGCAGTTCGAGCCGAAGGCCGTCATTGCATTGGCTTCTGTCGGAGCGGTTTTACCTGAGGACGATATCGGTGCCATTGCCGTACCTGATCAGATCATTGATTACACCTGGGGTCGCGAAACCAGCTACAACACGGGCAAAGAGAAGTTTATTAATTTTATTGACTTCACTTATCCCTTCGACATGGATCTGAGAGAAGCGATTGTTGACGCTTCCGAAGAACTGGATCTTCCGATTATCGACGGAGGTACTTATGCCTGCACACAAGGTCCGAGACTCGAAACGGCGGCAGAAGTCGACCGTATTGATAATGACGGCGGTCACTATGTCGGTATGACGCTGATGCCCGAAGCTTGCTTAGCCAGAGAGTTGAATCTCAAGTACGCAGCGATTTGTCAGATCGTCAATACGGCTGCCGGCCGCGGGTCTTCCGAAAAGGGCATCGTGCTGGCAGATACAAAGGAAGCCTTAACAAAGGCAACCAAGGAAAGTGTTGACTTGGCCTTAACCACATTCCGATCTTTGGCAAAATAGATCATTTGAAAGTGACAAAACCCGCTGATGAGGCGGGTTTTGAATATGCAGACCGGCTAACCTAAAGCTCAAGGGCTTCTAACACGGCTTTTTCAAATTCGGCGCAGAAGACAGGATCCCGCAGCTTAGCGCTTTCAATTAGAAAGACGTCCTCGGCTCTTTCGCCCAGTGTCGTGATTCGGGCCGTCACAAGATTGATTCCATACTTCACAAACACACGTGCGATGGATGCCAAAAGACCTAGCCTGTCGGTTGTGACGATGGACAGCATGTATTGCTTTCCGGCGGCATCCGGCCTTAATGAAGCCTGCGGTGAGATCGGGAAGAGCTTGGATTGACGTGAAGGGCGTCCGCGAAGAGGGGGCGGAAGTTTTTCTGCCAAATCCAGTTTTTCCGCGAGTATTTCTTGGAAGCGAGCGAACTCTTGTTCGAAGTTGGGGTCTGAGCCGTCGTCAACGACGATGAAAGAGTCGACAACGCGTCCGTCTCGTCCCGTGTGGATACGAGCTTCGGCAATGGACAGACCGTATTGCTGCAGATTAGAAACGATGCGGGCAAAAAGTTCGGGGCGGTCCTGCGTCAGGATAAGAATTTCGTGCGCGTGTTCCATGCCGCGCAGCGGTCTGGATGCCACAAATGACTTCGAAGAATCGAGATGCGGCAGCAATACCTTGGCATGCCAAACGATATTCCGCACCGAGTGCTTCATAAAGTAAGCAACGTCAAAGTTATCCCAGAATTTATTGATCCGGTCCCGCTGCTCCGGTGTAAAGCGCGTCATGCGCAGAGCATCTTTACGGCGCCGGGAAACCAATAAATCTCGGTCGATGCCTTTCCCTTTAAGGAATCTGGCGGTCGAATAAAACAAATCTTCAAGAAGCTGGGCTTTCCAGGCGTTCCAGATTTTTGGTCCCGTCGCCCGGATGTCGCAAACGGTGAGCAGATAAAGGCCGACGAGGCGTTCCATCGTTCCGACCTTCTTGGCGAAGTTTTCAACAACCTCCGGATCAGAAATGTCTTGTTTCTGGGCCACCATGCTCATGGTCAGGTGTTCACGAACAAGAAACTCAATGTAGTCAGCGTCCTCACCGGTGATTTCAAAGTCGCGGCACATTTGCCGAACGATTTCCGCCCCGATTTTGCTGTGGTCTCCGCCTCGGCCTTTGCCGATGTCATGGTAGAGAAGGGCAAGAACCAAACGCCAGCTTCCTTTCATCGCCATCATGAGCTCGGTGCAAAGCGGCAGCTCGTGGGCGTTTTCACTGTGTGTGAAGTTTCTGAGGTAACGAATCGCAAGGAGGGTGTGCTGATCCACTGTATAGGCGTGGAATAAATCATGCTGCATTTGACCGACGATTCGGTTGAAGCTTGGCAGCAGTTTTCCGAGTACGCCCCAGCGATTCATCTCTTCCAGGGCATGCCAAACGCCTCGGCGTCCTTGGATAATCTTCAAAAATGTCTGACGGTTGACGGGATTTTCAGCCCATTCTTTGTTCATCAGAGAATGAGCTTCAAATAAGGCACGGTAAAGCCGTGAAGACTTCATCGGAATGTCCGGATGACGTTCCTGAATTAAAAAGGCCTCGAGAATTCTTTCAGGGTTTTTAACGAAGACGTCCGGAGACTCAAGGCCGAGCACGTCGCCCTGCCGTACAAAACCGCTGCAAATGGGTTCGCCGGTTTGTTCAGGTTCTTTGGAGTAGCGTTCTTTAATGGCCTGAAGAATGATGGAATTGAGCTGGCCGATGGTTTTTGCATTGACATAGAAGTGCTGCATCATCACTTCACTAGGACGCCTGCCGACAGTCCCGACAATGCCCAGCGCTTTAGCCAGCGGTTCCTGAATTTCGAAAATTAATCGATCCTCATGGCGGTTAGTGAGCAGATGCATATGGATCCGCAGCCGGTAAAGGCTTTTCGTAACGGATTCCAAAAGTTCGCATTCTCGGCGAGTGATCAAACCCTTTTCAAAGACTTCCTGCCAAGTGTTGCCAAGACGGGCCGCCCTAAGCACCCAGATCAAAATATTCAGGTCTCGAAGGCCGCCCGGGGCTTCTTTAATGTTCGGTTCCAGAGCATAAGAGGACTCGTGGTACTTCAAATGCCGCTGCTGCTGTTCGATGAATTTTGCCCGATAGAACTTTTTAAGATTCAGACTCCTTTCTATCGTATCGGAGTAGGTCTTAAAGAGTTCTGCGTTCCCCGAGATGAGCCGGGATTCGAGCATCGCGGTCTGTGCAGTGATGTCGATATCTGCCTGTTCAAGACACTCTTCGATTTTCCGAACAGAGTAGCCGACGGTCAGACCAAGCGACCATAGATTGCCGATAACTTCCGAGATTGTTTTTAAGTCTTTATCTTTGACATCATCAGGCAGGAGAAAGAGCAGGTCCAAGTCGGAGAAAGGAAACTGCTGCTCTCTGCCGTAACCGCCGACCGCGACGACGGCAACCGCTTCAGACAGACCGTTGAGTTTGAGAATCTCCAAAACTGCCTCATCGGCAGCCTTGGAGTGCGCAGAAAGATAGGCATCGGCGTCAACGTCCGCCAAAAACTTCTTTGCTAAAACTTCTCGCTGATCTTTAAACTTTTTGACGATTTCGTTGATTTCCATAGCCTTGGGATTCTATCTTTATGAATTTAGGCAGAAGGTTTTACCCACGAGGGGGCAGGCGGGCATTTCGGCGATACCGTCAGAACTTCGTATCCGGTTTCAGTGACGAGAATCGTATGTTCCCACTGGGCGGAAAGTCTTCTGTCTTTGGTTACGGCGGTCCAGCCGTTCGGAAGGATGCGAAGTTCTTTCCTTCCGGCGTTGATCATCGGTTCGATCGTGAAGATCATGCCGGGCTTCATGACAGCACCGGTGCCGAGCTTGCCGTAATGGCAGACCTGAGGATCCTCGTGGAAGCCGACACCTACCCCGTGCCCGCAGAATTCACGCACGACGCTGCAGCCCTGAGGCTCGACAAAATGCTGAATTGCATAGCCGATATCTCCGAAATGGGCGCCGGGACGCACGATTTCAATGCCTTTCCACATGGAGTCGAAAGTGACATTGATGAGGTGTTTAGCAGCAACGGAAATATGGCCGACGGAATACATACGGCTGGTGTCGCCGTAATAACCGTTTTTAATGACGGTCACGTCAATATTTAAGATGTCGCCGTTTTTGAGCACCTTCTCATTCGGAATACCGTGGCAGATCTGATGATTGACGGAAATGCAAGTAGCTTTCGGATAAGGATTGGTGCCGTCCGGGTCGTAGTTAAGGCAAGCGGACTTGTCTTTGAGGACATCTTCGGTATATCTGAGCATCAAATCATCGAGGTACTCGGTGGTGACGCCGGCTTTAACAAACGGTTCAATGTAGTCGAGAACCAAAGCCGCATCGCGGCAGGCAGCCCGGATGCCTTCGATTTGTTCCGGGGTCTTAATAAGGATATTGTCAAACATTGATTAAATCTGACTCGAAAAAGTTTTTCAATGCGGCAATTTTAGTGGATTCACCGTTAAGCGGTGCCTTTTCAGCCTTATATAGGTCAACCGGAAGAAAGGTGACAATCAGTCTTCAAATCCTCGCCAAAACAAGGTTTCATTTGATTTATCCCAAATAGAAAATCCAAAAGGTTGTAACGCCTCTTTTCAAACGCTTAACTCTTTGAAAAAGCATGATAGAATTTCGCCCCGATCCGAACGGAAACGTTTGGACTTTTTTGTTAAATAGCGCAGTCTCACAACAGGGTTCCATTCGGAAATCGTGAGGCTGTTGGAATTAAACCCTAAAGGAATTAAAGATATGTCATCTCTGAGCATGCGTGAACTGCTCGAAGCCGGTGCACACTTCGGTCACCAGACTCGTTTTTGGAGCCCCAAAATGTCCCAGTACATTTTCGGCTCTCGTAACAAGATTCACATCATCAACCTCGAAAAGACTGTTGCTAAATTCGACGAAGCTGCCAAGTTCTTAACAAACCTGGCTGCTCAGAAGGGCACCATCCTTTTCGTCGGCACAAAGCGCACTTCCCGCGACGCCATCGTTGCTGAAGCCAAACGCGCCGGGATGCCTTATGTTGATCAGCGCTGGCTGGGCGGTATGCTCACCAACTTCAAGACGGTTAAGGTTTCCCTGAAGCGTCTTAAAGAAATGGAACAGAAAGTTGCCGACGGCGCTCTTGAAAAGATGACCAAAAAAGAAGCTCTCGACTTCACTCGTGAACTCGAAAAGCTGAACAAAGCTATGGGCGGCATCAAAGAAATGAACGGTCTGCCCGACGCTCTGGTCGTTGTTGACGTTGGCTACCACAAGATTGCTATTCAGGAAGCTAACAAGCTTGGTATTCCTGTTGTCGGTATCGTTGATACGAACCACAATCCTGCCGGTGTTGACTATGTCATCCCGGGTAACGACGACAGCGCCCGCGCTGTTGCTCTTTACGCTAAAGGATTTGCTGACGCAATTCTTGAAGGCAAGAACAAGAACCTTGAAGACACTGTCAAGGCTGCTAAAGACTCCGACTTCGTTGAAGAAGCCGCTGTCGAAGAAAAAGCTGAGTAATTCGCCTCTTCTTGTCTGAAGTACCAAGGGAAGGGGCGTTCGCGCCCCTTTCTTTTTAAACCAATTATTTTTTAAGGATAAAACAATGGCTGTTATCACTGCCGCAATGGTTAAAGAACTTCGTGTTAAAACCGACGCTCCGATGATGGAATGCAAAAAGGCTTTGACAGAAGCTGACGGCAACATGGAGCAGGCTGAAGAAATTCTTCGCGTTAAGCTCGGCAACAAGGCCACTAAGGCTGCCAGCCGCATTACCGCTGACGGCGTTGTCGCTATCTACATCGACGAACCGGGCAAGATCGGCGCTATCGTTGAACTGAACTCCGAAACCGACTTCGTTGCTAAGAATGCCGACTTCATCGCTTTCGCCAACGACATCGCTAAGCTCGTCGCCGAAAACAAACCGGCTGACGTTGCTGCTCTTTCCGCTCTTCCGCTCAACGGCTCTACCGTTGACGAAGTTCGTAAAGGCCTGATCGGCAAGATCGGTGAAAACATCTCCATCCGCCGCTTCCAGATCATTGAAGGCAAAGGCAAGCTCTCCACATACATCCACGGCGGTGCCAAGATCGGCGTTATCGTTGACGTGGTCGGCGGCAACGACGAAGTTGCTCACGACGTGGCTATGCACATCGCTGCTTCCAAGCCGAAGGCTCTCGACAAAGACGGCGTTGATCAGAACCTGATCGAAACAGAACGCCGCGTTGCGATTGAAAAAGCTCGCGAAAACGGCAAACCGGAACACCTGATCGAGAAGATCGCCGAAGGTTCCGTTAACAAGTTCCTCAAGGAAGTCACACTTCTTTCTCAGCCGTTCGTTAAGGATGACTCTAAGAGCGTCGGCGAACTCCTGAAGAGCAATGGTGCTACAGTATCTGCATTTGCGCTGTTTGTTGTCGGTGATGGTCTTGAAAAACGCAACGACGACTTCGCTGCCGAAGTTGCTGCTCAGGCTGCTGCCGCACGTGCCTAATTGTTGAACTTTTTTCGGAGTAAACGATGAGTAAGTCTGAAACGCCTAAAACCAAACGAATTCTGCTGAAACTCTCCGGCGAAGCCCTTATGGGGGACAACGCCTTCGGCATCAGCCGTGATACGCTCAAGAGTATCGTCGGTGAAATTAAAGAAGTAGTTGACTTAGGCGTTCAGCTTGCGATCGTGGTCGGCGGCGGCAATATCTTCCGCGGAGTCGCACTCGGCTCCACCGGTATGGATCGTGCCACCGGCGACTATATGGGCATGCTGGCTACCTGCATGAACGCAATGGCCCTCCAGGATGCACTGAGAAACGCCGGTGTTGAAGCCCGTGTTCAGTGCGCTCTGGATATCGACCAGGTTGCCGAGCCGTATATTCGCGGCAAAGCCTTGAG
>OGRR01001835.1_pt1 | contig 12413 bp, 13 predicted proteins | sample 1553511 | NCBI WGS metagenome assembly OGRR01 (sample SAMEA2580040, study PRJEB22360) | human gut metagenome | biome: human gut; feature: human-associated habitat; material: faeces | place: Denmark | collected 2008/2010 | reverse complement strand
AGAAGTTAGAAAATAAATTGGGACTTGAGATCAAATCTCATGAGAAGTTCAGATACTCTGAACAGAGCCTTTCCCGAATGCGAGTCAGGATGACGTTAATCATGATTTAGCCAGAGATATCAGGCTCAAGGTCAATGCACTTCGCTTCGGCTACATCTCTATCGACCTTAAGGACGGCGGGAAGGCCTTTTTTGTTTTCGACAGACGCATTAGACGACAAGACAACATAAGGTTGAAGGATTGGCTGGTAGCACTGGGTGCCATTGCCGATCTTCCGTATATTGTCTATGCGCCGGCTGGCCGGGACTATCATCGCGTCAATTCCTGGTTCTCTTTTCCTTCCATGCGTGGGGCCATGGGCAGAAAACTCTTGGATTCCGAAGTGTTAGCCAATACGCCTATTCGAGAAAACGTCATGGCTGATACGCTGATCGGGAAGCCCGGGCTCACTGCTGAGCTGTCGGAAGCTGTAGTCAATATGGCACCGGGCTTTGTCGAACATCCTTTCTTTGCGATACCGTGGCGTTTGGATAAGGCGATTCACGCACCCATTGAACTGCCGTCCGGGGAAAAAAGAACGGTGGATCAGGTCATAAAACCTTACACGGAGCCGGTTCAAGTCAAGGTTAGATGGGACTAGCTGGCGCCTAAAGGGATTCTGCCAATCGAGGCCGAAGGTTGAAGTAACTAGAATATTCCCATAACTCAATCAACCCAAGGGAAAAATGATGAAAAGACTTCTCTTGACTGCAGTTGCGGCCTCACTTCTCTCTTCCGCTTTTTTGATCTCTGTTCCTGCTGCTCAGGCAGAAGAAGCGGCTTATAAACTGGTACTCCTCAGACACGGCGAGAGCCAGTGGAGTCTTGAAAAACGTTTCACCGGATGGTCGGACGTTGACCTTACGGATAAAGGTCGAGCCGGAGCCGTTAAGGCAGGCGAGATTATGAAAGGAGCCGGCGTCAATTTCGATGAAGTTCATACTTCTAAGCTGAACCGTGCTATTGAAACTGCTCAGCTGGCCCAAAAAGGCATGTCTGCTCAATGGCTTCCGCTTCAAAAATACTGGCGCCTGAATGAACGTTGCTATGGTGATCTCGAAGGCAAGAAACGTGAAGATGTTGCCAAAGAGGTCGGTGACGATCAGGTGAAAATCTGGAGAAGAAGCTTTGATGTTCCGCCGCCTCCCTTAGCCGTGACAGATGCTCGCTCACCGATCAAGGATCCTCGTTATGCAGATCTGGATCCTCGCGTCATAACGGCCTCTGAAAGCCTTAAAGATGTCATTGCACGAGTCGGTCCATATTGGACGGATCAGCTTCGTCCGGCAATTAAATCCGGTAAGACAGTTTTAGTGGTCGGACACAGCACCAACCTCAGAGCCTTGTCCGCTTGGATTGAACCGAATTTGGACCCTAAAGCGCTTCAGAAGTTAGAAATCAAAAATACCAAACCGATTCTCTACGAGTTCGATAAAGATATGAATGTAATCGGTAGAAAGGTATTGGAGCCGACTACAGAGAACAAAGAATAAGACAAGAGCTAAAACTCTTGATTCATCACGGATCAAGGATCTGACAAAAACAAAACGCCCGTCATTTCTGACGGGCGCTGCAGTTTTAGTAACTACTCAGAATTACTTAGCTTCGTGAGCGAGCTTTTCAGCTGTCTGCGGAGGTGTAGCACGCGGGATGATAACGCCTGTGGGGTTCTCAGCAGCGTTGCGGCCGGCGATACGACCGAATGTCACGATGTCAGCCATAGCGTTTCCGCCGAGACGGTTGCCGCCGTGGACACCGCCGGTAACTTCACCAGCAGCGAAGAGACCCGGGATAACGTTGCCCTGGTGGTTCAGAACCTGAGCTTCAGTGTTGATTCTCAGACCGCCCATTGTGTGGTGGACAGCCGGAGTAACCATAACTGCGTAGTAAGGAGCTTCGGTCAGAGGACGCGGCATATCGGCACGGCCGAACTGAGCGTCTTTCTTGTCAGCCTGGAACTTGGCGTAGTCAGCCAGAGTGGCTTTCAGGTTGTCAGCGTTGATGCCGAGTTTCTGAGCGAGTTCTTCAGGTGTCTTGCCTTCAGTAACGAGACCCTTCTTGATGTATGTTTCGATGGCTTTCAGGCTCTTGCGAACGCTGTTATCGAAGAAGAGGTAGCCGACTTTGTCAGTCTGCTTCAGTTCGGCAGCAGAAACGACGTCACGAGTCTGGAGTTCGTTGATGAAGCGTTTGCCTTCTTTGTTGACGAGGATAGCGCCGTTGCCGCGAACAGCTTCAGTGATCATTTCGCCGTTGCCGGGGACAACTGTCGGGTGAGTCTGAATCTGTTTCATGTCAACAGTAGCAGCACCGACCTTTTCAGCCATGATGATACCGTCACCGGTTGCGCCGGGCTGGTTAGTTGTAGCAAAGCCTTTCAGTTTCGGATCGATCTTAGCGACCATGGCCTGGTTGGCAGAGAAACCGCCGGAAGCGATAACAACAGCTTTAGCGTGGACGATCTGAGCAGGTTTCTTGCCCTGTTTGAACTGAACGCCGACAACCTTGCCGTCTTTAACGATCAGCTTCTGAGCGTCAGCCATCGTACGGATGTCGATGTTGCGGTCTTTGGAAGCCTTGTAGAGAGTTCTAACAACTTCAGCACCGACGAAGCCGCCGCCTGTCGGACGGTGGGCGCGTTTCTGGGAAGCACCGGCCATCATGCCGACGTCGTTCAGGTCACCGCCGAGGTCGTTAATGAAGTCGACAGAATACTTGGCGTTGTCAGTGAGTTTGTGGTCAAGGTCGGGGTTGTTGAGATAGTGGCCGCCCTTGATCGTGTCGTTGAAGTGAGACTCGATGGAATCTTTGATTCCGAGTTTAGCCTGGGGCTTTGTTTCGGCTGCGTTCAGACCGCCGGCTGCACGGTTTGTGTTGCCGCCGACCATAGCCATTTTTTCAAGAACGATAACTTTTTTGCCGAGGTCATGGGCTGTAACAGCAGCAGAGAGGCCTGCACCGCCGGAGCCGATAATGACGACGTCGGCTTGTTCAGCTGCAACTGTAGGCATTGCAAAAGCAGCGGAGACTAAAGAGGCCAAAAGAATTTTTTGCATTCGATTCTCCTGAATGAGTCAAGTAATTGTCAAACAAGGGGAGATTTTACGATAAGTTGCATTTTTTTGATAGGGTCATCCCTTAATCCAAAATACCGAGTTAGCGGGTTAGTTTTAATACTGTTTTATCAATAAGTTGGAGGGGAGTCTGTTACAAATGTTCAATCCATCCTCCCTCATATTGGGATTTAAGGATAACCCTAAATCTATCGCTTATTTAGGTTTTCCAAAAATGACTTCTTCTATTTGTTCTGTAGAAGAGCCCGAGAAAATAGGAATATATTTCCCCGCCTTATTTTTGTAGACACCGAGCGGAACAGATGTCACTCCGGACCAGCGGGCGATTTTTGCATTGGTCCAAACTTCATCTCTATATTTTTGATCGACAGGAATGCCTTCCGGATTTAACCCTCTGAATCCGGCGTCTTTGAAGTGGAGTTCGTGTTCTCCGTATTTTTCCCAAGGGTTAGATGAGGAGAGAATCAGGGCCGCCTGAGAAATGCTGAGATCTCTTAGAACGGGGACCAGATACCAGACAAAGTTAACCTTGTCGGTGAGCGGCATCGTTGCATTCCAAAGACGTGAGCACCAAGGACATTGCGTATCAGAAACGATGACAACGGAGGGAAGATCGGAAGATGCTTTGGGATTTTTAATACCAAATCCGTTTGCAAGCATAGACTCGTATAAATGATCGAGCTGGGTTCCGGCTCGAAGACGCGGATACTCGGCCGAACTCGGAACGGTTTCGGGACGAATGCCGACTTTATCGGCTGCAAAGGCAGCTCCTGCAGAGAACGCGGCAGACACTGCTAACAATGTTCTTCTCAACATCTTCCTCTCCGGTTGTTTTGTTGATGTCTTTTTAGTGTATCGCCTGGAGGCGCCGGATAGACTCATCAATTCAAAAAAGAAGCAGGACGCACAAACAAAAACACCGGCCAGGACACGGACCGGTGTTTTGATGCATTGAGCAGGAGAACATCATGCTCGGAAAACCGTTGCCAGCTTTCCCCAAAAAGCTTCTTTCGAACATCTGTAAGGTTTTGTGGAGCACCCCAATTACTCCAACCCCAAACAGAGGGTTTCGGTTTCCTGAATCTGAATAACCAAGATTGCTTGTGCAATATCGCGGTGGTGGCGCAATCAGTTCGTTCAGAACAGAAACAAGTATACATAAAAATTTCTCATTATTCAATATTGGAATAACGAGATTTATTTTTTTAATTAGAGGCGGAAAAAAGCGTCAAGAGAGGCAGGTGAAGTTCCGTTCAAACCTATAAGGTCGGTAGAATGCAGGGATAAGAAGTGCACTTTAGGAAAAATAAAATCATGAGCTACACCATCGGAGAACTTGCTAAGAAATTCAATATTGCGCCCTCTGCACTTCGTTATTACGAAAAGGAAGGGCTCATCCCCGGCGTGAAAAGAAAAGCTTCGGGTGCACGCGAATTTGAAGCAAAAGACTGCGAAGTCCTGCTTCTGATCGATTGCCTTAAACAAAGCGGGATGTCTATTAAAGAGATATCTCACTTTATTGAACTCCTTCACGCCGGAGAAAGGACTCTGGAAGATCGCGCTGATATCCTGAGCGACCTAGAAGTCAAGTTCAAAGAGGAACTTAAGCGGCAGAAGCAAACGTTAAAGCGCCTTCAGTATGAAAACTGGGTCTACCGACAGGCTGTCCGTCTGGGAAGTATCGAAGCGGTTGAAGAGCTGCCGTCGGCTTCAATGCCCAAGAAACTGCGCAAGATAAAAAAGAAAATCGATCGAATCTGCCGTCCTGAAGAAACGTTCTAATTATTAATTCGAGGCTTAAATGAAAGTCGTCGTTACAACAAAAGATTTTTGCGAAGAAGCGAAGCGCTATTTAGAGTCTGAAGGCTTTGAAGTTGCGCTGCGCAACAGGCTGGGTATCGGCGCCGGGGCGCCTGACGACGTTCTGTACCCCGTGGTAGAAGACGCTGATGCAATAATCGCCGGAACAGAAACCTATCGTCCCGAGCTTCTCGCCCGCTTAAGGAACCTCAAGCTTATTTGCCGCAACGGCATCGGCTACGACGCGATCAACCTTGATGCACTTCGCAAAGAAGGCATCGGGCTGACAAGAACCAAAGGCTTTGTTGAAGGCGCGGTTGCCGAGCAGGTGATGGCTTATATCCTCTATTTTGCGCGGCGCGTTGATCTGCAAAGTGCAGACATGCATGATCACTGCTGGAACAGCCGCTTAATGCCAGGCGCTAAGAATCACACAATAGGGCTTGTCGGATTTGGCGGAATCGGAACAGAAGTGGCAAAACGCGCAGTGCCTTTCGGGATGAAAGTAATTTATTTCTGTCGTCATCCGAATCCGGCTGATGATGCGGCTTACGGCGTGCAAAGCGTTTCGATGGAAGAGCTCCTCAAAGAAAGCGATTACGTTGTCGCTGCGGTTCCGCTTACGGATCAGACGTTCCATCTTTTTAACGAGGAACGCATTGCTCAGATGAAGGCCGGTTCGGTTCTGATCAATATTGCCAGAGGACCGGTAGTCGACGAAGAGGCGCTTGCTCAAGCGTTGGCCTCCGGACACCTGGGCGGCTGCGCGGTAGATGTTTTTCCAAAAGAGCCGTGCACGAATTCGGTGCTGACTCGATATGCGAACGCGCTGCTGACGCCTCACTCTGCGACCTCAACTGCAGAAAACAGCAAGGCAACCAATTTTGCGGCGGCCAACAACCTCGTTAATTATCTGAAAAAAGATATTGACGCCAAATATGTCGTAGTCCAGGGCACCCGCTACTAATCGGTTATCCAAAAACAGAAAACCTCGGAAGGCTGAAAATCTTCCGAGGTTTTATTTAGTGTTAATCGCTTAACTTTGAGGCCGATTAGCGATGAATGTTATAGCGCAGCCAAACGTAGCCGGAACCGATGGTTTCGCAATCGATTAATTCCAGACGATTCTTCTTGAGCGGCTCAACGACGCCCTGGCATTCGATGACGGAAGGATGATCGGATTCACCGTCAAGGCCCGGGTAAACAATCATGCTCAGTTCATCAACCAAGCCCATCTGAAGGAAGTTGCCGCAGGTAATGGCGCCGCCTTCGAGGAGCATGTGTTTTACATTGAAATCGTGTTCGAGGTGTTTGAGGGCACTCTGTGTTTCTTCAAGTTTGGAACCGGGAGTGCGCATGATGTAGGAAACGCCGATTTCTTCCAGTTCTTTCTGATAAGCACGAGTGACGTGACTTCCGAGAACGGCAACGATATGTTCGCCGCTGGGAAGTGTCGGAGATTTGTAGTGGAGGCGGCCTTGGATATCGAATACGACGGCAAGCGGCCTGCCTTCGCGTTTACCGATGAACGTATTCGTCTGCATGGTCTTGTGGCCTTCCATTGGTTCTTTTTCTTCTACGACATCAGCGCCGTACTCGGCCATGGTTTTGCGTCCGACGATCCAGCCGTCTGCGGACAATTTTGCATCAGCGGCTTCATAAACCTCTGTGACACTGGAGGAAGCGTTGTAGAGAGGACTCCAGTATTTCGGAAGCAGGCGACCGTCAACGGACATGATCATATGGCAGGTAATTTTCATTTTGCGTCTCCTTTTTTGACGTGGTGGAGAGGGCGAGAGCCGAAGGGAAGTGCGGTGGGATGCGGCGGCCCCGCGCCCGTATTCTAAGTATGCTCCAAGTTGGAGCATAAGTGAAGAGGAAAAACCGCAGGCCAAAGCCCCGACTCACGCAAGGGGTTAGGCCTGTTGTGCACTGAAATGGTGCTTGGTTAGGGAAGGGTTTTTCTTTTCTGACAGTAAGAATCTTTGGGGCTTAAGGACTAGAAAGTTGGCACAGATTATGCGTGGTGATGGTTAGATCCCACGAGATCGTACAACAAACTAATCAGGAGCCCTTATGAAACTCATATTTGCGGTTTTTAAACCCTTCAAGCTCGACGAGGTCAGAGAAGCGCTGACTGAGATCGGTATCACCGGAATGACGGTAACGGAAGTTAAAGGTTTCGGACGTCAAAAAGGCCACACAGAACTGTACCGAGGTGCGGAATACGTCGTGGATTTTCTCCCGAAAGTTCAAATCATGGCGGCATGCCCGGACGGGTTGATCGATATTGCGACGGAAACGATCCGAAATGCGGCAAACACCGGAAAGATCGGCGACGGCAAGATTTTTGTGATGCCGTTGGAAGAAGTGGTTCGTATTCGTACAGGTGAAACAGGGGAAGGTGCATTATGAGACTTACAGCCTTACTTTTAGCTCTGCTTTCTCCCGCGGCATGGGCGGCGGAAGAAAGTGCAATGAACGCAGCCGACGTGTCCTGGATGATGGTCGCAACGACACTCGTGCTCTTTATGACAATCCCGGGCATTGCGCTTTTTTATGCCGGTATGGTCCGTAAGAAAAACGTTTTATCCGTCGTGATGCAGAGCTTTGCAATCTGCTGCTCGATTACGATTGTTTGGTATGTCTGCGGTTACTCTCTCGCTTTTACCGAAGGCAACTTCTTTATCGGCGGTTTTGACAAAGTTTTTCTCCACGGAATCGGCATCAACACCATGCAGGGCTCTATCCCTGAGATGCTCTTCATGATGTTCCAGATGACGTTTGCCATTCTGACGCCGGCTCTGATGTGCGGTGCTTTTGCGGAACGCATGAAGTTCTCGGCGCTGTTCCTCTTCATGGTGCTCTGGTCACTGTTTTGTTACGTGCCCATCTGCCACTGGGTTTGGGGTCCGGATGGCTGGCTTGCTGCCGCAGGTGCCCTGGACTATGCCGGCGGTACCGTTGTGCATATCAACGCCGGTGTCGCAGGTTTAGTGGCCTGTCTAATGCTCGGCAAGCGTATCGGCTACGGAAAAGAAGCGATGGCTCCGCACAACCTGATTCTGGCCATGGTCGGTGCCTGCTTCCTGTGGATCGGCTGGGTTGGGTTTTACCGCGGGGGGCGCCGGCGGCCGAGTGGCTCCGGTTGGGCTGCCGACGGCCGCGCAGTTATGGCGATCGTGGTTTCTCAGATCGCCGCCGCTGCCGCAGCGCTGATTTGGATGGCCTGCGAATATGTAGAAAACAAGCGATTCACAGTGCTGGGCGCTATTTCCGGTGCAGTTGCCGGTTTGGTTGCGATTACTCCGGCATCAGGCTTTGTTGAACCGGCACCGGCACTCTTCATCGGTTTATGCGGCGGATTTATCTGCTACTTCGGAGCCACTCGACTCAAGCATTGGCTGGGTTACGATGACTCTCTGGATGCCTTCGGCGTGCACGGCGTCGGCGGTATTGTGGGTGCCATCCTGACCGGTGTGTTTGCTTCCGAGGCGATTACGGGCTCTGCGATGAAGCCGGTTCTTGAACAGGTATGGGTTCAGACAGAAAGCGTTATCGCCACTCTCATCTACGCATCGATTGTTACTTACGTTCTCTTGAAGCTCGTTGATGTCATGATCGGTATCCGAGTCTCCGCAGAAGAAGAGCGGATGGGTCTGGACTTGAGTCTGCACGGCGAACGCGTGGAATAACTTTCCACCTAATTCTTCAAAACAATTGAGGGTCTTCGGACCCTCTCTGTGTATTTATTCGGATTTTTGAGCAGATGAGGTATCAATGAGATGGGTCTAAAGCCTGTTGGAGCAAAAACGATCGGCCCGGAGTAAAGTTCGGACTGGTTTCTTGATATCGGAGCTCGCATTTCTCTAAGCTAAATTGGCATAATTTAGCCGTTCAAAAATAAATAGCCGCAGAGGGAATCGAACCCCCTGCGCGCTATGGTGATGTGTTCTATACCACAGACACTCACCGCAGACCATTTTAGCTCCTTGCCAATAAGATTGAAGCCTATTGCTCTTTCTGAGGTAGAACGGACAAAAGTGAAAGGCTGAAGTTCCTATTGAAGAACTTCAGCCTTGTTTGTCCGCAGAAGAGATTAGAAGATCTGGCCTCTGACGGAGCTGTCATTGATCAGAGCTCCGATAGGATCATCGGTAGCCGGCTGATCGAGTCCGAGATTCGGAATGGCGTCTTTACGATTGGTGTAGTAGAGATTGCCGCCTTCTTCCGTTACGCCCGGAGGCGCTTTGCGAACGACGTTCGGCTCATCCTTAATGGCTTCTCTCATGTAATCAATCCAGACCGGAAGCGCTAAGCCTGCGCCTTGAGCTCTGCGGCCTAAGCTGCGCGGCTGGTCAAAGCCCATCCAGACGGCCGCACACTGGTCGCCGGCATATCCGACAAACCATACGTCAAACGCATCGTTACTGGTACCGGTCTTGCCGGCAATATCCGTTCTTTTAAGCATGGCGGTTGCGCGTGCTGCTGTACCGGAAGTCGCAACGCCGTGCAGCATCTGATGCATGATGTAAGCGTTGCGCGGATCAAGCGCTTCAACCCCGGCTACTTTTTCTGCTTCCGCGGTCGACTGCATCAGGACTTTGCCGGAAGCATCGGTGACTTTGGAAATCAAATACGGTTCTGTTCTTCTGCCGACGTTGGCAAAAACGGAGAAGCCTTCCACCATCTGCCACGGAGTAACGGATCCGGCACCGAGGGCCATAGACAAATGCGGCGGATGTTTATCCGAGTCAAAGCCGAAACGCTGGATGAAGTCCACTGCATAGCGAGGCGTGATCGCCTGAAGAATTCGAATTGAAACGAGGTTTAGCGATTTCTTCAAGGCGTCCTTCATCATGATCGGGCCGCTGAACTTGCCGGAGAAGTTCTTCGGATTCCACTTCTTAAAGCCGGTTTCAGACGGATCCAAGACGATCGGAGCGTCATTGATGACTGTCTGCGGAGAAAATCCTTTCTCGATCGCAGCTGAATAAATAAAAGGCTTAAAGGACGAGCCCGGCTGACGCCACGCTTGAGTGACGTGATTAAATTTATTCAGGGCGAAGTCATAGCCGCCGACCATTGCTTTGATGGCGCCGGTGTTGTACTCCGTCGCAATAAAAGCGGCCTCAGCCTGAGGAATTTGGGTGATTTCCCAATAGCCTTCCTTGTTGCTCTGAAGTCTCAGCACAGATCCCGGGACGATCTTGATATCAGGCTTTGCTTTTGGCTGAAGTGCTTTCTTCACGAAATCCAGACCTTTGCCTGTAATAGAGATCACCTTGCCGTGAGACATTTGGACTTTAACTTCCGTCGGCGAGACTTCTAAGGCGACGACCGCCGGCATATCGGTGGCAATCAGCGCTTCCTGCAGTGCATTGGAGATGTTTTGTTCGCGCGTCTTCGGATCGCTGATATCGACTTTGGCTTCGGGGCCTCGATAGCCTTGACTGTGGTCATAAGACTGCAAGTGGCTTCTTAGGGCCTTGTAAGCGTAGCCCTGATCTTCAGAATTAATCGTGGTGTAAACGTTCAGACCCCGAGTATAGGTTTCCTGCTGGAAGATGTCGAACATCAGCGTGCGGACAAGTTCGGCAACGTATTCGGCATGGAGAGATTCATTCATGCGGGTCGGCGTGCCGACCTGCTCGGCAACACGCGTCAGGCGTGTCTGAATCGGCGCACTGACTTCTTTTTGGTACTCAGCTTCGGAGATGTAGCCCAGATCTCTCATGCGGCCGAGCACGTAGTCTCTACGCATCTTGGCGCGTTTAGGACTTGCAAACGGGTTGTAAACCGAAGGAGCGGCAGGAAGGCCGGCCAGAGTGGCAGCTTCTACGGCCGTCAGTTGCTGAAGACTTTTGCCGTAGTAAGTGCGTGCAGCCGCAGCAAAACCGTAAGCGCGGTTGCCGAGGAAGATCTGGTTCATGTAAATCTGAAGGATCTCATCTTTGCTGAGATTGGCTTCGATCTTGAAAGCCATTGCTACTTCGTAGAGTTTACGAATGTAGCTTCGTTCGCTGGAGAGGAAGAAGTTGCGGGCGACCTGCATCGTGATGGTGGAGGCACCCTGACTCTTTCTGCCAGTAGCTAAATTATTTAGCGCAGCACGAATGAAGCCTTTGGGTTCGATACCGGCGTGCTGATAGAAGCCGTCATCTTCTGCAGAAATCAAAGCTTCTTTGACGAGCGGCGGAATTTCGTTAATCGTGACGAAGTCGCGGCGTTCTTCGCCGAATTCGGCAATCAGCTTGCCGTCGGCGGTCCAGACGCGCATCGGGACCTTCGGCTTGTAGTCGACGACGGTGTCAATCGGAGGGAGCTGAGAGTAAACGAGGGCGAAGACGAAAAGCGCTAAACCGACGCCGGCCAAAGCGAGGGCAATGCAAGTTGCGACGAAGCCCTTAAAGAAAGCCCAGAGCCTGCTTCCTCCTTTTCGAGGCGCAGGGACTTTCTTCGGAGATTTGTCGGCGGAACGAGCCGGCGTAGTTCTATTGGTATCAGCCACAATATTCTCACGTTAATTGTTTGTATGAGCGCCTAATTTTACCTTTTGGGGAGGAAAGCGTGCGCTTCCTCCCAACCTCTTGTTGTCTGAGCGCAGCTGTCTGACTGTTACAAACTGTAGCGACGGCTCGATGCTAGACAAAAAGGCTGTTGACCAGAATTACGTAAACGGCTGTTCCGGCAAAGATGGAAAGGAGCGGTTTTTTAACAAACCATTGGACAATCAATGTGAGGAAGACGCCGGCGGCTTCCGGAACAGGGAGACCTCCACGGGCGAGTGCTGAGCCGGTCGAGGCGTGCAGAACCAAAAGGACCATAATGGCGAGCGGAAGAAAATTGCCCACAACACCGACCCAGCGCTGCTTGCGCAGCCAGGAGGAGCAGGCAAAAGGCAGAAGGCGCTCAGCTGCGGTCACTGCGCCCATGGCGATGAAGACCGTAAAGAGATACATGTAATCATTCATGGCTGGAGCCTCCTGCGGAACGGGCGATCTTGGGCAGAGGATGCTTTTGGAAGGCAAAAAGGATTGCACTTAGGGCACAAATCGAAATGGCGATAGCTAACGCGTTGTCGGCACTAATAAAACGAGCGACGGCATAACCGATCAAGGCAACCCAGAGCGGTTTAGAGTTGACGCGGCCTCGCCACTGTTCGCACAGGAGCATGGCGAAGAGACTTGTAAGAACAAAGTCGAAACCGGCGAGTTCGATTGTAGCGGCCGCGCCGAGTAAGCCGCCGATCAGACTTCCGAGAATCCACCATGAATAGTCGAAGAGTGCTATCAGGACCAGACGATCGATGGATGCGTCTTTCTTCTCTGTTGTAATAAGAGAGTAAGTCTCATCGGTCAGCAAAAAGGCAATCAGCCATTTTTTCCAACCGGCGGTATGCAGACGATCTAATAAGAGAGAGGCCGTAGAAAACGTGCCGCAGATTGACGACAGCAGTTGCAAAAGCTATGGACGCCACTGTCATGTCGGCTGCCAGCA
>OGRR01001831.1_pt1 | contig 12437 bp, 8 predicted proteins | sample 1553511 | NCBI WGS metagenome assembly OGRR01 (sample SAMEA2580040, study PRJEB22360) | human gut metagenome | biome: human gut; feature: human-associated habitat; material: faeces | place: Denmark | collected 2008/2010 | reverse complement strand
TAAATCGTATAGGTACGCGGCACGTAGTTGAACAGGGAGCTTTCGATTTGGGAAATCGTGTAAAATTCACCGCTCTCTTTCGCCGCCGCATACCGCCGGTCTTTCAAACAGTCCATTTCGGCTACGGAAATGAAGCAGATCAGATAGTCCAGAAACGAAAACACAACCAGAATCATTGCTTCCACAATTCGTCCCAGATTTGTTCCATCCAGAATATGAACATAGATGTCGCCGTAAAATACCGCAAAGAAAAGAACAATACTTAAAATAATCTTGATCCACGGCCAGAGACGGGATTTAATTTTCCGATTTACCTTAAAAACATTAATCCATTCAAGCAACTGTTTATCCTCCATCAATGTAATGATGTCTGTATTTATTTTACACTCTTTTCTCCGTAAAAACAACAGGGAAGCAGAACACTTTCTGTTATAGTTCACTGGTATCCAACGAACTATAATTCTAAAACATTTCCTTCTTTCTTTTTCCAAATTTGCGTATAAAAAGGGAAGTGGCTGGTAATTCGTGGGATCTTACGGCCACTTCCACTCTTCTCATGCTTTATTTACTTTCCGTATACTTGACACCGTATGAAGTGAGGAGGTCACAAAATTCGTCGGCACTGATTGGCATAGTACGGACACAACTAAATTGTGACTTATCAAATATCACAAAGCTAGTAAATGGATGATATGTTGAAAAAAACAGACCACTATCTTTTTGTTTTGATACGTTAAAGAAAAAATGATTTTTATATCTTTGTATAACGGAAAAATCCTCCCATACAATTTTTTTCTTATATCCCAAAAAGGCAAGTTCCATTCCCCACTTATGGATGTAAATACGTGTTAAAGCATCTACACTTCCCCATGACACTATCCCACAAATAAACATTATTCCAAATATTACCCAAAGCTTTTGAGGCAAATTATATAATTCACATTGATTTTTTGCATCTTCCCAAAATCTTGTCATAAGATACCCGATGCCTATTAATGTAGCAACTTGTGCAAACATAAAAAACTTACGATATCCTGCTCTCATATTTTCTCTTTAATTCCTTCGATCTTTATTTTCTTTCCGTGTACTGAACACCATATGAAGTGAGCAGTTCACAAAATTCGTCGGCGTTAAGCGGCATGGTATGAACAGAACGATTTCGCGAATTATCGAATATTACAAAACTGGTAAAGGGATGAAACATTGCCCAATACGGACCTGCATCTTTTTGTTTTGACATATTGAAGAAAAAATGATTATGATATCTTCGTATAACAGAAAATTCTTCCCATTCGATTTTTTTCTTATATTTCAAAAATGAGATCTGCATTCCCCATTCATAAATGTAAATACTGGTTAAAGTATTTATAATTCCAGCAGCCGTACCAAAAGTATAAATCATAAACCACAATATCATAAGTGCTTTATCTTGCATGTTATAAGAACTAATTTGACCTTTTCCCTCTTCCCAAAAATTCAGCATAAGGTATCCGCAGCCCATAAATACCAATATACTAAAATATTTATAAAATTTACGATATCCTGCCTTCATATTTGCCACCTACTAATTTAACTTTTTGAACATTTCCGCTTTTACAACATCAAAGTTGTCTGCGCAAAGGAATCTGCACAATTCCAGATCGTAATAGCGGCTGGCGGTGACATAGAGCTTGGTGTCGTCATCGTAGCAGTAAGCACGATAGCGGAATGGATTGAGCTTTCCGATATTTTCTCCGCTGGTATCGGTCAGACCGGTCTGTTTTCCCCATATTTAAAACGAGCATTACCTCTATTAGAAATATAATACTTGTTTTTAATGAATATGCATGGAACTCATCTTTTCCATTTACCCATATACTCACCACATAGTAATTAATAATAACACACAGAATCAAATCTACACCTGTACCAAATTTTCCCCATATTACTTTCATACAATTTTCTCCTCGTTATTTCTTTCGACTGTGCAATATTCGCACCACTTGTATCCATGGTATTTACCAGTTCTCCCCCTGCATCGTAAGAATAGTTTACTCCCTGCTTTCCATCGCTGTCAATCCGTCCGATGACATCGTTTTGCAAAGATGGGATTTTATACTCTTCCCCCGTAAAAACAATATGCTTTATGGCAGTTGATCCATCCCGCTCCCGACAGCAGTCTGCCCCAGCTTTTGTTTCTGATTTCTGTGATCGTATAGCTTCCCTGGTCTTTGATGACTCCCACCACCGGGTATTCTACTCCGGGACCTGTGCGGATGTTGAGCGCCGGGTCTGTTACACGGTAGATGCCGGGATTGTATTCACTTTTCTCACTGCCGTCTTCTGTTTCCCGAATCAGACGCTGGAACCGCTCCCAGTCTCCCCGCTTCTGAATCTGGGACGGGCAGTTTTTGCTGCAGATGTCGTAATGCCGGTAAACTGCATCTGATGGAATCCCCGTCTCGTTCATCAGGTTTTTCACCAGCTCCACCGTATGTAAAAATGCGGTTTCGTAATCATATCCTTTCTGCACGCACATCTCAACCGCGATGCTGTTCCGGTTTCCATATCTGCCGAATAGATTTTTACTTCCATAATTTCTCCCGACATGCCAGCATCCTCTGCTGTGCGGCGCAGCCTGATAAGCGATCTCCCCGTCATCTACGTAATAATGCGCCGACATAATCTGAAAATTTCCCTGGTACTGCGCTCTTGCATGCGCGCGGGCATCGGCTCCGGCGGCAAAATTGTCTGTATTGTGTACCACAATACACTGCGGATGATTTTCCGACCATGTATTCTGGTTGCTACAATAGCTTCTGTCAACCCTCATTTACTCTGCTCCTCCTTTCTCAGCACATCAATCCTTGACCGCAGAACCTCAGGGATTTTCACACCCATCAGCCCTGCATTTTCCAAGATTGAAACCGCTTCATTTAAAATAAATCCAATGCAGACGGCATCCCGCAGATAATTCGTCTGTGTGAGCTGATCCAGTTTTTCCGCGACCAGCACAAAGAACAGCATCATCCCTTTTCTGCAAAGCCCTTTCCATCCCGCACGGCTCTCCAACGTTCCGTTTTCAGATTTCGGACTCTTTTTAAAAACAACAGGAAGCAGAACACCTCCTGTGATCCAGTCAATTGCCATGAAGCAGACCAGCGTTTCCAGCGCAGCATCCCAGCCTCCAAACTGTGCCGCAAGGAAGCTGCCTGCTGCGGCAAGGATCGTGCGATAAATTGATTTCATTGGCATTTCCTTCTTTCTTTTTCTAAATTTGCATATAAAAAGGGAAGTGGCTGGTAATTCGTGGATCTTACGGCCACTTCCACTCTTTTTGTATGTTATTTACTTTCCGTATACTTGACACCGTATGAAGTGAGGAGTTCACAAAATTCGTCGGCGCTGAGCGGTATGATTCCCCAGCCCGGTCCGCGGAACTTGTCGAATATCATGATACTGGTAAATGGGTGATAGGTACACCAGAACAAACTGTCATCTTTCTGTTTCGATATGTTGAAGAAAAAATGATCATTGTATCTTTGTATCACAGTAAAATCTTCCCATTCTATCTTTTTTTCATAGCCCCAAAAAGATAACATTATTCCCCATTCATAAATATAAATTCGTTTTAGTAGAAATGTCACAGTTCCATAAGCTGCTATGCTTAAAAAGAACATTATTCCTAGAAACACTATGATACTTGTTTTTAATGAATAGGCGTGGAACGCATCTTTTTCATTTACCCACAGGCTCACCCACCAATAACTACTAATAGCACACACAATCAGGTCTACGCCGGTACCAAATTTTCCCCATACTACTTTCATACAATCTTCTCCTCGTTATTTCTTACGCTTTGCCTTTGTACAAAACTATTTTTCTTCGCGCAAAGGCATCTTAAAACTTTTCTATCTAAGCGCTGGAAGTCCTATATTTTGCATTTTTCTGGAAATTGCAGGCTTATTACTCTGCCAGTTCTTCTTTTTCCCCCCAACTTTTTTTGTACTAAAGTTGATGTTGCTGTTTTTCTTAAGTGTTGATCCATTTTTATTTGCCTGTTTCTTGGGTTTTCCAAACACTCCATCCAAAACACCGCTTTTGGGATAGCTCAGTAATGGAGACTGAAAAAAGTCTGTAAAAGCACCCAATGCATTCTCAATAGTTTCATTTTTTACATATGCGTTATACGTTTTAGGTTCTAACAAGGTCATTATAGCATCGTAAAATCCTGCCCCCATTGCTCTTGCCATATCTCCTGATTCCTGATACTCTAAATATCCTCCTTTCAAACCACTTACTACTACTGAAAAGATAATTCCTTGGCTATCTCCCAAAACACTACTGATTGCACTTTCTATGGCCACCTCTGCAATTCCTTCTAAGGTTACTTTCTCATTCGCCATTCCGCACTGTACCGCATATACAAATACATCTTTTAAGATATTCCATGCTACTTTTCTGGGATCGATTCCTGGGAATGCCAGCATTAAAATTCCAAAATCACCATCATCATCTACCGCATTCACCGGATTGTTGCAACAGTACACATAAAGGTTCTTTCCATTCATGCTAAACATTTTCGCTTTTACAGCATCAAAGTTGTCCGCACAAAGGAATCTGCACAATTCCGGATCATAATAACGGCTGGCGGTGACATAGAGTTTGGTATCGTCATCGTAGCAGTAAGCACGATAACGGAATAGGTTTAGTTTTCCGATATTTTCTCCGCTGATATCGGTCAGACCAGTCTGTTTTCCCCATGCATCGTAAGAATAGTTTACTACCTGTTTTCCATCGCTGTCAATCAGTCCTATGACATCATTCTGGCTGTTGTACAAGTAATAATACTCTTTTTCTCCCTTTTTCAGCATCAGCGGGGATTTATCCGCACCGTAAACAAACTGAACCAGTACATCTCCATACTTCGTTCCCATCAGTTTGTTTCCGCACCAGTAGTTCTTATGGCTGATTCCGTTCAGGTCTTTCCACTGGACTCTGTGTCCTTCGCTGTCGTAATGGTAAACTGCTTTCTTTCCGTTTAAGGTCAGACTCTGCAGCAGGCTTCCTCTGTACCAGGTCAGTGTTCTTCCCTGATAAGCTGTAATGTTGCCGACCGCATCATAGGAAATGCTGCTGCCATTATAGGAAATAAGCTGATCTTTCCATCCTGAAGCACGGTAGGTAAACAGATCTGTCTTTACCGCATTGCCCAGTGCTCCCGTTGTATAGGAATACTCTTTTCTGGACGTCATATTCATTCCGGCATCGTAGGTATACGTAATACTCTTATTTTCCCATGCAGAATCCACACGGGTCAGTTCACTCAAAGCATTATACGTATATTTTACTTTCTGAACACCATTCTCGGAAATCGTAACAATATTTCCCACAGCATCATAAACAAAGGACAGTTTCTTTCCGTTATTGTTGATTTCTTTGAGAAGCAAGGTTGTAATTCCCGCTTTTCTTCCCGGCACAAAGGTATAGTCGACCGGATATGTTTTGTCCTTCAGATGAATGGTTTTTCTGGTAACACGACATAACGTGTCAAAGGTATACGAAATTTTGACTGCATCATTTACCTTGATCTGATAAATCACATCCGGTGCCTGTGCTTTTCCAACCTCTCCAAATACGCACGATGTTGAAATTTTGCTGTCATCAATCTGATGTACCATGCCTGTGCGTCTGTTCTTGTTGTCATACTGAATGCGCGCCGTTTCTCCATCTGTTGTGCGGTATCCTGCCATTCTCTGGATCATGTCATAGTCAAAGAAAATCTTTCTGTCGTTTTCCAGATCCTCATGGTAAAATACATTTCCATAGTCATCATAGATATTTCGGAAGACTGTCGTTCCATTCCACTTCTGCTCCACGATCTGCTCGTACTTGTCATAGCTGTTTTTCAGCACTTCTCCTGTCGCATACTTTACTTCGCTGAGCGGTCCGTCCGACGGAAGATAATCGTATTCTTCCAGTGCATTTCCGCCTGCCAGAATTCTGGTCTGATTTCCGAGGAAATCATATTCATAGGTATACTCGAATCCATTGTGGGCAATCGTTTTTAACCGGTCACCTTCATCATACGTATAACCCAGTTTTACCGTATTTGTTCCATCAGAAGCCGTCGCACCGGTCAGAAGGTCATTCTTGGTATCATACGTATACGTTACCTTATTCCCTTTTGCATCGGTAACTCCCGTCAGCAGGCGTTCTTTGCTGTCGTATTCGTTTGTTGTTACAAATCCTCTGGCATCTGTCAGTGTTTTTACATTTCGGCCGGTTGCCGTGTAGGTATACTGCGCCGTCATACGTTCGCTGCATTTCTCCAAAATAAATTCCTGTGGACTCATGGCTTCTACTGTTGGATATGCTCCGTTAATTGCTGTATTCTCTTCATGTGAGAGACTTGGAATCATAAAATACCGGCTGTTCTGTTTGATGCAATAATTATTTTTATCCTCTTCACTCACTTCAAACCAGAATTTCTGTTTGCTGTCCGATGTATTTTTCACCTGCAGCGTGAGTGTTCCATCCGAAGCCATAGAAAGTGCTTTTCCCTCTGCATTGGCCGGTTCCAGGAAAAATCCACCTGTTTCATCTCCATGAATCAGAAACATCTGTGCTTCTTTTCCTAAATACCGATTCTGAACAACTGTTGATCCCGCTGTTGTTCCATTTACCTGCATATACTGTCCACTGTATCCAAGACGCATCATATAAATCCCGCCGGAAATCGGCTGGTCACTCTTTCGTTCATATGCAACAGGCTCAAAATACCACTGCTGATTCGGATGTGTTTCTGACTGATCCCAAATCTGTAACTGAATCGAATTATCAAGCTGTGCTCTCGGAAGATCAATCGCTTTTTTGTCCTTAGAAATTTTACTTGTGATCAAATACATTCCTTCTCCTACTGGTTTGATACGAAATTTCTGTGAATCTTTGTTTGCGTATGCATCTAACTTCGCCTTTGCCCCATTTGCATCCGTTCCGATATCCAGTACATATGTCCCATTTCCGTCAAATGCTTTGAAAATAATATATCCTTCTCCAGCATCCTCAATATGCCATTTCTGCTCCGAACTTCCCGAAAACTCATACTGCTGAACTGCTGCTCCGTCTTTATTAGATGCATCTTTTACATCGATATACTTACCAGATTTTCTGTGGCGAATATAATAACTTCTGCCAGCCATTACCGACGTACTTACCCTGTCATGATGAATCACTACGTCCTGCGGATTTCCCTTGGTATCATAGGTATAACGGTATTGAACTCCCTCTGAATTTCTTGCCGCCGTCATATTTTTCTTTCCATCATATTCATACTCAAACGAAGAGCCGGTCACTTTAACCATTTTGGAAAGCAGGTCTGTTTTGTTGCAGGTAAATGCATTCTGCTCCGCTGCTGTCTTGGCACTTACAATATTTCCATTTGCATCATACACGTAACTTTCCGCATCATCACGGATCAGCTGCAAGCCGGTAAAGAATGCATCATTCTGCTGTTTCTGGTATTCGAGATAGATCTGAATGGATTCGTAGGTCTTATTTGTTGTGGAACCATCTTTCCTGGTCAGGATTACGCCATTGACAAACTGCCACTCTGTCACATACGGATTGCAGTTCACAATTGTCTCTGTCGTTGTTTTGTCGGTAAAATGAACCACTGCACGAACACGGAAGATTCGGCCCGGAATGGCGTCTGCTTTCACACTGCATCCGAACACAAATACATCGCCTTCTTTTCCGCTCACCTTTACGGTCTGCATCAGGTTCTTGTTTTTGGACAAGTTTCCTCGTAATCTTGCACATTTACCTTTAACTGAATCTGTTACAATCTGGTCTGCACTTTCTCCCTGACTTAATTTCCAGCCATTTTCTCCGGTTGCATTAAATGCCTCTTCAAAAAACGCATTCCGTAACATATTGAATTTATTTGCCGCTGCCGATTTTTCCAGCTGGAAGCAGGAAAAATAAGCCCATCCCTGCATATTATCCAAGAAAAACGCGGTAGTTACCTCCGTCTGAGATGCAATCGTAATAGTTACCGATACACGAGTCCATTCATCCGAATCTGTATCTTTCACCTCTGTTACCAGATCCATTTTCTCTGTATTTCCGGAAGAAAGTAAAATTCCGGCACCGCACTCGGAACGTTTTTTCTCTGGATCTGGTACACATTTTTCAACCTTAACATAGCAAGAAAAAGTATAAGTTCCTTTCTCTAAAACCTGCTTCTTTGAAAATCCATTTCTTCCGTTTACTGTATTCTTACTTATGATACAGCATTTTTTAACTGGAAATCCGTCTGGAATATCTAAGTCAGCGATCGCATTTTCACTTCCAGTTTTAATCTTATCCCACTGTACAAAATATGGTTCTGGCTCCATCCAATTCTTCACAACCTTCTGCAGCGTTCCTGTCTTGCTCAGCTTGTTATTCTTTCTTCCTTCCCGTAAAAACTGATAACTGTTTGCAGCACCATCTTCATCCGACACATCCGCCGGGCAGCCGAAATTGTCAAAGTGGTAGGTAAACTTTCGATTATCACCTGTCCGACTGATTTCCCCATCCAATCCCTGTGTTTCAAACACCGTAGTATTTCCATTTCGATAGGAAATTTTCATTCTCTGCCCATTCTGTGGTCCTGTATGTTCAAAAACTTCTGACACTCGTTTTACTCCGCAGTCATCCTGGTACTTATATGAAATCTGTCGCCCATCATTATTCTGTACGCTCACCAGAATATCTCCATCGTAGAAAAATTCCGTACTTTTATTATCCGGATAACTAATTCTGGTCAGATGTCCTGCACTGTCATAGGAAAAATAAATGCTTCTTCCATTCGCATTCAGATTGCCCAGGTTATTGTCTTTTCCATATCCGAAGTCCATTCTTGCACCGGTCGGGTCAATCAGATATGCCAGATAGTTACCTGCTGTGGACGGACCATACTGCGCTTTCTGCAGATTTCCGTTGGAATCCTTGATACTCCGCATGTATTTGTCCTGACCAAACGCATATTCCCAGCCGTTTTTGTCCTTCATGATGTAATAAGAATCTCCGTCAGAAGAACTTGTCTGCGTCAGCTCATATCCAAAGCCATCTTCATCCTTTAATTTATTTCCATCCGCTGTGTCTTTATAAAAGTAATGTCGGGTTCCGTCTCCATCTGTGTAGACATACGGGAAGTTTGCGTTTCCTGTGGCTTCCATTTCCTGGATGAAGTTCATTCTCCAGCCTTTTCCCATACGGTTGTTTTTACTCCGTTCTGACAGATTATACACATGACGGATATGAATCGGCAGCAGCCCACCGCTGGTTGACGCATCTTCATGCACCCATACAAGGTTTCCATTGAAGTCATTAACATAGCCATGGCCTGCGCGTCCGGCATCCTGCTCATGGTAGCTGTAATAGTCCTCGAGTCCTGTTGTACTACGGTAATAAAAGATTCCTTGCGGGAAATACTCGGAAGTAATTCCATAAGAGTTATTGGATGGATAATCAGAAGAAATGAAAACGGCTTCCTGATATGGTGTCTCATTCTGTGCCGTGATAACAATTCCATGATTTACCCCTGTGTTGTACCACTCACGCACCAGTTTTGTTACGTTGAATCCGCACGGTGTAACGGTAATTGTATTACCGGACTGTACCTGCTTTACACTGCAGTAATCCAGTACATTCGACTGATATGCCGGCTGATTGTTCCATGTGGTTGATCCCGGATTCCATCCTCCCGTTACTTTATGGGCGGTAATAAAAAACGGCTGGTTGCTGTCCGAAGAATACCGGTACTGCCATACATAGATTTTTGCATCGTAGATAACCGCTCCAGGTTCCATTGCAGGCAAGCTGGTAAATTTCAGGAAAGAACGGCATTTTCCATATTCCCGGTTATGGCCTACGGTAAAAGAACCATAAGAAGCTACCACCGCGCTGTCCGGACTTTTTTCTCGGACAAACGTATCGTCAATTGCCCTATTTGTTTTCGAGGTTTCTGCCGATGGATCAATCACAACCGGATATACTCGGTTTTCGTCCTGAAGCCATGTCTGATCCGGTACGACGCTTAAAATACTGCAATGCTGCTCCGCATCGGTTTCCAGTTCATAGTGTACCTGTTCCGAATAATTTCCGGCTGCATCGTACATACACGGCGGGGCAAAATAATAAAAAACTTCTTCTGTTTCTTCATCAATCAGGTCAATTCCTCCGTCTTCCCGAATGACAATCATCATCCCCGGGAACTGCAGGGAAAACGAATATTCAAGAGCTGCTGCTTTTACCGATTTTAAGATCAGGTTTTCTTTTACCTGTTCTCCGATGATTTTGTATTCGAGATCTACATTCTCTGCAATCTCTGCATAATGTCCGGCAGCCACAAGACCCGGAACACTCATTTTTTCCTGATTTTCCTGCTCCACGCTTTTTTCTTCTGTTTTCTGCACTGCGGCTCTGTTCTGCATTCCTTCTTCTGTCGGATAGAGATTTTCCGGCTGAAATACAGCTTCACGCTTCTGTGCCTGTACTGCCGCCTGGCTTCGGATGTTCTGTTTTTTCTGCTTTTCTGCCAGAAATCCCCAGCTCAGTTTTCTTCCCGTTTTTTCAATAGTAACCATTTCATTTGCATTACTGCTTTCTGCAAAATGGACTTTTACCCGGGATGCATGGTTCTGATAACCGTTTTCTGTTTTTTCCAGTCTGTTATCAATTTCCTTCCACTCTTCTCCTTCTTTATAATGAACCGGGTATCCGTAAATGACGGCTGCACCGCCATGATTTTCTGTTCGGAAGTTTTTGGTAAAACGGTCTCGTTTCTGTAAAATTTCCGCGATTACGCGATCTGTTTTCTGACTCATTTTAATTTCTCCTTTTTCTTCATCCTGTATTGTTTCTGGTTTCGTAAATACTTTATCTGCGCGCTTCTGATAAAGTTCTAAATTTAGAGAATCACCTATTGACTTTTCTCTATGGAAACTCTAATATAGAAATATAATCTTCTCTATCTTTAGGTTTTTCTCTAAATTTGATCTCATTATATAGAGTATTCTCTATTTTGTCAATACATTTTTTAGGCTTTTATCTATTTTTTTTATTGGAGGTATGTTATGAACTGCGTAGAACGTGTAAAGCAAATCTGTAAAGAGCGGAAAATTCCAATATCGAAGCTGGAAAAAGACCTTGGGTTTTCCAACGGTTATGTCGGTCAGCTAAAAAAAGGATCCTTCCCCGCTGAGCGTCTTTCCAAAATTGCCGACTATCTGAGTCTTTCCCCTCAATATCTGATGTACGGAGAGGAACCTGCACCAGATCCGGTACTGACTTCCCGTGACGAACGGGATATTGAAAAAATCCTCGCCCGCACCAAAGAACAGCTTCTTTCTCAGGAGGGACTGATGTTTGACGGCGATCCCGCTTCCCCGGAAGCCATCGATTCCATTCTTTCGGCAATGCAGATCGGTATGGAACTCGCAAAAAAGAAGAACAAAGAAAAATACACACCGAAAAAATATAAAAAGGACTGATGTCTATGGACATAAAAAAAAGAGCGAATCAGATCGCTCACCGATTCCAGTCACGGAATCCTTTTGAAATTGTCCGTGGACTGAATGTGATTCTCGTGGATGCTCCTTTAAGCGGAGTCCGTGGTTTTTATCAGTATTTTCAGAGAAACCATATCATCTATCTCGATGAAACTCTTTCCGAGCAGGAGCGCACACTGGTTCTGGCACACGAACTTGGGCATTTGTTTCTCCATAAAAAGGCAAATGCCATCTTTATGGATACCAGAACTCATTTAAAAACGGCAGAATATGAAACCGAAGCTGATACCTTTGCCATTGAGCTGCTCCTGCCTGATGACACTTTCTCAGAATATCTTTCTGCGGGCTATACCTCAGAGCAGATATCACGGATTACGGGCTATGCGCAAAGATTGATTGATTTAAAAGCTTCTCATATCAAAATATTGTAATTTCGTTAACTCACAAAAAGACAGCTTCCTGCCTGATGGATTGACTCCATTCTTAAGGCAGGAGGCTGTCTTTTCCTACTATACCCGCTCTACTAAAAGCTGCTGCATCGGCGTAAGATTTTCGGTTTTAAGGTCGTTCAGTTCCCGAATTTTTTCCGTTGTCGTATAAAATTTCTTTGCGATATCCCACAGTGTATCCCCCGGCTTGACGAAGTAGCAGGTGATGCCCGGGAGGCTCTGCAGTTCTTCCGGATCTCGGTCTTTTTCTTCGACGTACTGCATTACCATCTCTTTTCTGCGGCGGAAGACGAGGGCGTTCAGGTTCAGTACGACTTTGGCTTCGATGTCGCTGCTGTCCGGCATGGTTGTGGAGAGCTGGTCAATGGAGGACTGGAGTTCGTAGCGGCAGTCCGGTCCGATTCCCGGGACTTCGATGGTGTGGCGGAAAGGGAGGGCGGTTTCGGCGGCG
>OGRR01001825.1_pt1 | contig 12488 bp, 10 predicted proteins | sample 1553511 | NCBI WGS metagenome assembly OGRR01 (sample SAMEA2580040, study PRJEB22360) | human gut metagenome | biome: human gut; feature: human-associated habitat; material: faeces | place: Denmark | collected 2008/2010 | reverse complement strand
GACGATTGATGGCCTCGCCGCGGCGGTCGTGGATACCGCGGCGAGGACTGGCGAGATCAGCCGAGGAGCACCGCGATGATTGCGATGAAAATCGGTGAGGTCAGTGTCGAGAAGAGAATGCCGTCGCGTGCGAACGAGAGACCCACGTTGTACCGCGCCGCGTAGTTGTAGACGTTCTGCCCGGTCGGCAGGGCGGCGAGCACCACGCACGCGTACAATGTGGCGCCGCGGAAGCCCATCACGAAATACGACAGCAGGAACGCGATGATCGGCATCACAATGTTCTTCAAAGCGGCCACCGTGAACACCGCCGGAATATTCGACTTATCCTGCAACGGCTTCGTGCCGTGCAACGACATGCCGAACGCCATCAGAATCATTGGCACTGCGGAATCGCCGATCATATCGATCGGATCGTAAATACAGTCCGGCACCACGAAATGACCGGCTTTTGCGGAAATCGCGGATACGGCGATGCCCAGCAGCGAACCGATAAGCAGCGGCTGATGCAGCGGCTGCTTCAGAATCTCCCTCGTGGAGACCTTGCCTTTGGTGGTCACATCGAGCACGGTCAGGCCGATCGGTGTGAACACCGCCTGTTGCATGACCAGAATCGGCGCGACCAAAGCGGGATTGCCCAGAATGTACGTGGCGATCGGCAGACCGATGTTGTTGGAGTTCAGATACAGCGAATTCAACGCGCCGATGGTGGCATCCGCCGCCTTCAGATGGAAGAACAGCCTATTGAGGATCAGAAACACCAATCCGACCAGCACGGCCGAGAAGAACGCCACAACAATGGAGGAGTGGAATATCTCGAAGATTCTCTCCTTGGACAGGATGGCGAACATCAGGCACGGGCTCGATACGAAAAAGCTGAACCTGTTGAGCACCATCTGCGCGGTAGGTCCGCCTATGCGCATGCGCGCGGCCACGTAACCGGTGCCGATGACGATGCCAATGACGCAGAAGCCTTCCAATGCGCTTAACAGACCCAGCATGACACTCTTCCTTTCGCTCTCGGCCGTTGGTTTGGCCGCTATCCAGTGTTGCACTATGCATATGGATAACATCCGACCCGTCTCAAAAGCGTTGTCGAACGGCGATGTCGGTTCTGGTGGTGCTGGATAATGGGCGGTATGAACAAACTTGAAATTGGATTTTCCGCTTCCGCCACCAGGCAGGAGCAGCTGAACGGGCTGATGGAACAGATCATGGGATCCTATTCCGTGAGCGACGACGAAGGGCCGTTGACCGACGCCGTCGAAGCGTTTTTGAATAAACAGCAGCATCTGACAGTGCGCAGGCATGGCGATACGCTGGTCGCATCCACGCATTTCGGACGTGAACGCCGCGTGATTCTCGCCGGGCATCTTGACACAGTGCCGGTGATCGACAACTTCCCGCCGCGATGGCTGGAACCGGGCGATCCGCTGATTCGCGAGGATGTTGCCGCCGGCCATGAGCGGGAGCGCGTGGTATGGGGGCGCGGTGCCACCGATATGAAGGGCTCCGACGCAGTGATGCTGTATTTGGCGGCCACGCTGACGGATGCGAAATACGATCTGACATACGTGTTCTACGATCATGAAGAAGTTGCTGCCGAAAAGAACGGCCTGCGCAAGGTGGTCGAGGCGCATCCTGATTGGATTTCCGGCGATTTTGCGATTATTGGTGAGCCGACCGATTGCGGTATTGAGGGCGGCTGCAATGGCACGATGCGTTTCGACGTGATCACGCATGGCATTGCGGCACATTCGGCGCGAGCGTGGATGGGCAAGAACGCCATTCATGCGGCCGCTGAGATTCTGAACCGGCTGAACGCTTATGAAAATAGTGCGATTGAAGTGGATGGCCTGACGTATCAGGAGGGGCTGAATGCCACGCTGATTTCAGGCGGCAAAGGTACGAATGTGATCCCCGACGAATGCCGCGTGCACGTCAACTACCGTTTTGCTCCCGACAAGTCGTTGGCTGAGGCGAAGGCGCTGATGATTGGCGCGGACGCCGGTGCGGAATTGGGCAACGGCGAGCATGTTGCCACAGGCGGCGTGTTCGAAGGCTTCGGCATTGAAATGAAGGACGAGTCGCCTTCCGCACGTCCGGGGTTGACGTCGCCGCTCGCACAGTCGCTGGTGGAATTGGTGCGCGAGCGCACGGGGCGTGAGCCTCTGGCCAAGCTTGGCTGGACGGATGTGGCGCGATTCTCGATGTTGGGCATTCCTGCGGTGAATCTGGGCGCGGGCAGCCCGTTGCTGGCGCACAAGCATGACGAGCAGCTGCCGGAATCGGATCTACTGCTGATGGCCAACTTGCTTGAAGACTGGCTGAAGTAGCTGTCTGCTGCCTTTTTCTGCCTTCTGTTGTTTTCTGCTTGCTATCTGCTGTTTGTTGTTTTCCGTCTTCTGTCTGCACAAGTCGGATCGGCTGTCTGCACGAGTCGTAATCTGTGTCTGCATTTCTCGCGAATCGTGATTTCTTTCGACTTGTGCAGACGGAGCAACGACTTGTGTAGACGGGGCCTGGGATTTGCGGGCGGGGAAAGCAGGCGGTGAGTTGCAGGATCCGGAAAATTTCCCGTCATGTCACGTTCCGTTGTTTTTTGTGTCATACTTATAGACGGTGGTTCTGCAAATCACCAATGCATCCGATGGCGTTGATCCCCTCGCGTGAAGTTCATGTGTGTCCGCGAGCGCTGGTGTCCGCCGTCGCATGATGAGGACTTTTGACGGAAGTTGCTTCCTACGGGCGCCATGATGCGCGGCCACGGTGAGAGCGTGGTGTGAGAACCGTATGAGGCCTAAGCGTGGGCGGCGCGATTGCAGCGTGTCGTCGAGGAGCCATTGTGCCTAATACCAGTGAGGGCTTCGATCAGGTCGAAGCTTCGGCATCGCCTGAGCATGCCGTGAATGTTGTGAAATTCGAGTCGGTCCAGTCCGATCCTGCCCCGCGTCGCCGTCGTGGCGGTCGTCGCGTGGTGCGTGGCGTGGGAGCTGCCGGTGCGTCCTTGGAGTTGAAGGTCGAGGAGCATGCTTCGGCTCCGCTGTTCGAGGAGCCGAAGTTGCCGGTTGCGCAACCTGCGCATGATACCGGTGATTCCGCTGATTCCGAGGGTATGACCCGTCCGACCCGTCGCCGTCGTCGTCCGGTCCAGTCCGATGATGATGTTCGTGAGATTGCCGACGAACGGCCGACGCGTTCTCGTCGCCGTCGTTCGGTGCAGGTTGAGGATGAGCAGGACGAGGATCGTCCGTCGCGTCGTCGCAGCCGTTTCGCCGATGATGCGGATGAGTACGATGAGATGCCGCGTCGTCGCGCTTCCGTCGATGATTCCCATGATGAGGAGTCGTCTGTGGAGCGTGCCTTGGATGCCGTCGATATGTTGCCGGAAGGCCATGAGGTCCGCCACAATCCGCGTCCGATGATGTCTCTGCTTTTCCAGGAGCCGGTTTTGCCGTCCGTTGCGGATTCCCGAGACAGGGCAGACGACGATCGCGACGATTCCCGTAATGACCGCGGCGAGCGTAATGATCGCAATGCGCAGGACCATGACGATGAGCAGGATGAGGATCGTCCGTCACGTCGCCGTCGCCGCCGCAATCGCGACGTTGCCGACGAAGAGCGTTCCGAAGACAATCGCAATGAACGCGATAATCGGGATAATCGCAATGATGATGCGGACAATGATGAGGAAGGCGGATCTCGCAAGTCGCGTCGTTCCCGTCGTTTGAACGCGCAGGAGCGTCGTGCCGCAGCTGAAGTCGAACAGATCGAAGAGGATTTGATCCTCGACGATATTACGTATGCGCCGATTGATGACGAAACCCGCAATCGTCATGACGATGATGACGACGAGCAGCCGACGCGCACCCGTCGTCGCCGTCGCAGCCGCGGCAATCGTGAGGAAGCCGACGAACAGCAGCGGGATAGCGATGAAGGCGAGTCCCGTCGTCGCCGTGAGGACGATGACGAGGATGAAGGCACGGTGACCCGTCGCCGTCGTCGCCGTCGTGGCGGTGCGAAGACGGATGAGGCGGAAGAGCCGCTCGTGCGTCGTTCCCGCAAGCAGCAGTACATCGACGAGATCACCGACGTCGAAGGTTCCACCCGACTTGAGGCCAAGAAGCAGCGTCGCCGTGACAATCGCCGTGAGCGCAGCCGTCAAAGCCAGCTCATGGAGCAGGACTTCCTGGCTCGCCGCGAGCATGTCGACCGCCTGATGGTGGTGCGCGAACGCGAACGCCACACGCAGATTTCCGTGATCGAAGACAATGTGCTCGTCGAACATTACGTGTCCGACATTCAGGAAGTCGCCACTGTGGGCAACATCTATCTGGGCCGCGTGCAGAACGTGCTGCCGAGCATGGAAGCCGCGTTCGTCGACATTGGTCAGGCGCGTAACGGCGTGCTCTATGCGGGTGAGGTGAACTGGGATTCCGCACGGTTGGAAGGCCAGCCTCGTCGCATCGAACTCGCGTTCAAGTCGGGGGACCCGGTGCTCGTGCAGGTCACCAAGGATCCGATCGGACATAAGGGTGCGCGACTGACCTCGCAGGTCACCCTTGCGGGCCGTTTCCTGGTGCTCGTGCCATCCGGTGGCATGACGGGTGTGAGCCGCAAGCTCAGCGAGCGTGAACGTTCCCGCCTGAAGAACATCGTGTCGAAGGTCGCGCCGAAAGACATGGGCGTGATCATTCGTACCGCAGCGGAAGGCGCCTCCGAAGAGGCGATCACCAAGGATCTTGAAAGCCTGGTGCGCCAGTGGGAACGCATCACCTCCAAGCGAGACGAATTCCTGCACGGCAAGCGTCCGAAGCTGCTGCAAGGCGAGCCGGACGTGGCGATCCGCGTGGTGCGAGACATCTTCAACGACGACTTCTCCAAGATGATCGTTGAAGGTGACCGCGTGTACGGCCGTATCGAGGAATACCTCGACACCATGGCTCCCGACTTGAAGGACAAGCTCGAAAAGTGGGATCCGGCCGAACATGAAGGCAAAGACGTGTTCGACAAGTGGCAGATCGACTCCCAGCTGCGCAAGGGCATGGAACGTCAGGTCTACCTGCCGTCGGGCGGCTCGATCGTGATCGACCGCACCGAAGCCATGACCACCATCGACGTGAATACCGGCCGTTTCATCGGCCGCGGCAAGAGTCTTGAGGAGACGGTGACCCGCTGCAACCTCGAAGCTTCCGAAGAGATCGCACGTCAGCTGCGCCTGCGTGACATCGGCGGCATGGTGATGATCGACTTCGTCGACATGGTCATGCCAGCCAACCGTGATCTGGTGCTGCGCAGACTGGTGGAATGCCTGGCCCGCGACCGTACCAAGCATCAGGTGGCCGAAGTCACCTCGCTTGGCCTGGTGCAGATGACGCGCAAGCGCATCGGACAGGGGCTGGTGGAAGCCTTTTCCGAGGAATGCCCGACCTGCAAGGGCCGTGGATTCATTCTTCATGACGAGCCGACCGTGTCCGCGGATTATGACGATCCGTACGCCCTGAAGGGCGGCGACCCGTTCGTCAAGACCAACAAGCATGGTCACGGCACGGACGTGCAGGTGCCGAAAGGCTCCTCGCCGGACGTGAAGGCCAAACTCGCACAGATCGCGGCGGCTGCCGTGGCCGCCAACAATGCGGAACTGGGCGAGGAAGCATAGAAGAATAAATGATTATTCCGGTCTGTCAACCTGACACGCCGGAAACAGACTTGCGGTTGTACGCGGGTATGTGTAAATTAGATTGCTGGTGTCTGGCCGCGAGGCTCGAACGTGCCGGGCAGTAAGCTTTCCAAGTTAATAAAGGAACGGATATGTACGCGATTGTGAAGGCCGGCGGCCATCAGGAAAAGGTTGAGGTCGGTGACGTCATCTACGTCAACCGTCTCGAGGCTAAGAAGGGCGAAACCGTGGAATTCCCGGTTGCTCTCGTTGTGGACGGCTCCAAGGTTGTCCTCGGTGCCAAGGATCTCGCCAACGTCAGCGTTAAGGCTGAGGTTGTCAACGATGAGGCCAAGGGTCCGAAGATCAGCATCATGAAGTACAAGAACAAGACCGGCGTTGCTCGTCGCAAGGGCCATCGCCAGCAGCTGACTCTCGTCAAGATCACGGCTATCGCCTGATTCGCGTAGGGTTAGAGTCAAGGACCGAAAGGAACAGACATGGCACATAAGAAGGGCGCGTCCAGCTCGCGCAACGGTCGCGATTCAAACGCGCAATACCTCGGTGTGAAGAAGTTCGGCGGCGAAGCCGTCGTGGCCGGCAACATCATCGTTCGTCAGCGTGGCACCAAGTTCCACCCGGGTGAGAACGTCGGCATGGGCAAGGACCACACCCTGTTCGCCCTCAAGGACGGCAGCGTGAAGTTCGGCGTGCGTCGTGACCGCAAGGTCGTCGACGTGATTGCCGCCTGAAATACGCGCAATTAACGCTTACAAGATAAAGCCGCGCCCGTTATGGACGCGGCTTTTCTTTATTTTGATGATTGCTGAGGATTGGTTTCCTTCAGCCCGTCCCAAACGTCACGTAACGTTGCATACAGTTGCATAAGACATATCAAACGGACAATAATCGGACCGTTTCGAACAAACGATTAAGGTAGATACATGAGTGATTTCGTCGATCGCGTGACCGTCCATGTGAAGGGCGGCGACGGCGGCAACGGTTCCGCCGGCATCCGTAGGGAAAAATACAAGCCGTTGGCGGGACCGAACGGTGGCAACGGCGGTGATGGCGGTTCCGTGATCTTCATGGCCGACCAGAACGCCAACAGCCTGTTGGATTACCGTTTCATGCCCCACCGCGAGGCTGGAAGCGGCACCATGGGCTTGGGAGACACCAAAGACGGTTCGAAAGGTGCCGATCTGATCCTGCCCGTTCCTGTGGGCACCGTGATTTTCGAAGCCAAAGGGCCGCAAGGCAAGCCTAAGCATCCGGGCGAGCAGCTCGCCGATCTTCGCCATGCCGGAGACAAGTTCGTGGTGGCGGCCGGCGGCAACGGCGGTCTTGGCAACGCCGCATTGGCCAACCGCACCCGTCGCGCTCCGGGATTCGCGTTGCTTGGCGAACCAGGCGAGGAACGTGACGTCATTCTCGAACTCAAATCCATCGCCGACGTGGCCTTGGTGGGCTTCCCCTCCGCAGGCAAATCCAGCCTGATCGCAGCCATGAGCTCCGCCAAGCCGAAAATCGCCGACTATCCGTTCACCACGCTCGTGCCGAACCTCGGCGTGGTTATGGCCGGAGACATGCGGTACACCATCGCCGACGTGCCGGGCCTGATTCCGGGCGCATCCCAAGGCAAGGGCCTCGGCCTTGAATTCCTGCGCCACATCGAACGCACCGAAATCATCGCCCACGTCATCGACTGTGCCACGCTGGAACCTGACCGTGATCCGATGAGCGACTACAAGGCGCTCGAACATGAGCTTGCCGAATATGCCGACAAGCTGGAACTGCCGTTGGGCGCAATCCCAATCCCCGAACGCCCCCGAATCATCATCCTCAACAAGGTCGATATGCCGGAAGCCAAGGAATTGGCCGAATTCGTCAAACCGGAATTCGAAAAACTCGGTCTCAATGTGTATGTCATCTCCACCGCATCCCACGAAGGTTTGAAGGAACTCAACTGGGCGTTGGCGGCCATGGTCGCCGACATGCGCAAGGAAGTCGCCGAACGCGAACAGGCCGAAGAAGAAGCGCGCGTGGTCATCAAGCCGCTCGAAGAGCCGCGCAACCGCCGTCGCCGCAACGACGAAGGCGGCACCGTGCTTGACTTCACCGTGGAACGCAAGGAAGCCGGCAACGGCGACGTCTGGTACGAAGTGCTCGGCACCAAGCCGGAACGTTGGGTCATGCAAACCAACTTCGACAACGACGAAGCAGTCGGCTACCTGGCCGACCGCCTCGCCAAACTCGGTGTCGAAGACGAGCTGCGCAACAAGGGAGCCAAGCCTGGCGACGAAGTACGCATCGGCAAGGGCGCGCGAGCCGTGGAATTCGATTGGGATCCGACCATTGTTGCGGGCGCGGAAATGCTCGACGGCGCCCAGCTTGGCGCACGAGGCGTCGACCTGCGACTGCAGGAACAGGACGGCCGTTCGCAGCGCCGCACCAACGCGGAACGCCGTCGCCAGTACCACGAAATGATGGATGCGCGCCAAGCCGTGCGTGAAGCCATGATGGCCGAACGCAAGGCCGGACACTGGGCCGATCCTTCCGTGGACGACGACCGCCATGACGAAACCAGCCTCTTCGGACGCGGTGAAACCACCGATTCCGAAAACGTGGAACAATAGAAGCAGCAAAACGCCCGCTGATGTGCCGATTGGCATGTCGGCGGGTTTTCTTTTCGGCCATTCGAACGCCTGGAGGAACCATGAACACGCCATCGCAAGCCCAAGTGCGCCGCGCCATCGCCGAAGCGCAAACCATCGTGGTGAAAGTGGGATCCAGCTCGTTGACCAAACCAAGTGGCCACCTCGATCCGGAACGACTCAACGCGCTCGTGGCGGCCCTCGCACGCGTGCGACTCATGGGCGGGCGCGTGGTGCTCGTCTCCTCCGGCGCCATCGCAGCCGGATTCGGCTCCCTCGGCTTCGACTCACGCCCAACCGACGTGGCTGACCAGCAGGCGTGCGCGGCCGTCGGACAAGGCCTGCTCATGGCCCAGTACGAGAACGCTTTCTCACAATACGGACTGCGCGTCGGGCAAATCCTCATCACCGTGTCCGACACCATCGCACCACAGCAATACCGCAACGTGCGACGCACCCTCGACCGGCTGCTCGACCTCGGCGCGGTGCCGATCATCAACGAAAACGATTCCCTCGCGTCCAACGAAATCCGTTTCGGAGACAACGACCGACTCTCCGCATTGATCGCCAACATCGTAGTCGCCGACGCTTTGGTGCTCCTCACCGACGTGGACGCGCTCTACACGGCACCCCCAAGCGAACCCGGATCGCGACGCATCAGCTACGTGCCGAACGTGGAGGACGCGCTCGCCAAAGTGCAGGTCGGCGGCACCGGATCAAACGTGGGTACCGGCGGCATGGTCACCAAAATGGAAGCGGCGCGTGTTGCGGCGGTCTCCGGCATTCCCGCAGTGCTCACCTGCGCGGCAAACGCAGGCCCGGCCATGATGGGCGACCCAGTCGGCACCGCATTCGCCCCCATCAACGACCGTGGATCATCACGCCGCCTATGGATCGGGTTCGCAGCACACCCGCAAGGCACGCTCGTGGCCGATGCCGGCGCTTCCAATGCGGTACGCGGAGGGGCCGCCAGCCTGCTTGCCGCCGGCGTACTCGAAGTGCGGGGCGATTTTGCCGCCGGAGACGCGGTGTGGATCGACGATGAAGCGGGCAATCACCTCGCAAAAGGCCTCGTAGGATTCGATTCCGAAGAAATCCCGCAAATGCTCGGCCGCAATACCGCCCAGCTCAAGCGTTTCCTCGGCGAAGAATACGCCCACCCCCTAGTCCACCGCGACAACCTCGTCTTGGTTTAATCCCTTTCCCTCTTTTGTTCGGTGCCCTGTAAATAGCAATATGCCGCCCCTACCGGTCAGCAGGGAAAAGGAATTCCAAAATGTGCTAAAAGGCTGTTGTTTTTCGGGCGGGAGGGATAGCATGGCAAACATGACTATGGCTGACTGGCAGACTCTTTCCGAACGTATTAACCGCGTGGCTCCGAGCGCTACTCTGGCCGTTGATTCCAAAGCGAAAGCGATGAAAGCTGAAGGAATCGACGTCATTGGATTTGGTGCGGGCGAACCGAACTTTCCGACTCCGGCTGCGATCGTCGCGGCTGCGGCCGAAGCGGTGCAGGATCCGAAGAACTATCGTTACACTCCGACGGCAGGTTTGCCGGAATTGCGCAAGGCGATCGCAGACAAAACGTTGCGCGACTCGGGGTATGGAGTCGATCCGAATCAGGTGATCGTAACCAATGGCGGCAAGCAGGCCGTGTACGAATCCTTTCAAATCCTGCTCAATGATGGCGACGAAGTCATCATTCCGACGCCGTATTGGACGAGCTATCCGGAAGCCGTGAAACTGGCTGGAGGCGTGCCTGTCGAAGTGTTCGCGGGAGCTGACCGCAATTTCGAGCCAAGCTTGGAAGACCTGGAAGCGGCACGTACCGAACGTACGAAGGCCATCATCGTGAATACGCCGAACAATCCGACGGGTGCCGTGTGGAATCCGGAAACCGTCAAGGCGATCGGCGAATGGGCTGTGGAACACCATGTGTGGGTGATCTCCGACGAAATCTACGAGCATCTGAACTACGATGGTGCAAAAACCACGTATATCGGCGCTGCAGTGCCTGAAGTGCGTGATCAGCTGCTGGTGCTCAACGGCGTGGCCAAAACCTACGCTATGCCCGGCTGGCGTGTCGGCTGGATGATCGCTCCGCTCGACGTGGCGAAGGCCGCATCCAAGCTGCAGGGGCATATGACGTCGAACGTGAACAATATCTCCCAGCGTGCCGCGATCGCAGCCGTGTCCGGATCTCTTGACGCCGTGTACGAGATGCGTGAGGCGTTCGACAGGCGCCGTCAGACCATCGTCGCCGCGTTGAACGATATCGAAGGTGTGAACTGCCCGACGCCGACCGGCGCATTCTATGCGTTCGCCGACGTGAGCGCACTGCTGAACAAGCCGCTCGGCACCAGCAAAACCGCTTATGCGAGCACGTCCGAACTGGCTGCGGCGCTGCTTGACGAAGGTCATGTGGCGGCCGTTCCAGGCGAAGCGTTCGGCGCTCCCGGCTACTTGCGATTCTCGTACGCGCTTGCCGACGACGACCTCGTTGAGGGCATGAAGCGTATGAAGCAGTGGGTCGAGGACTGATACTGGCCTGACTGAGACTTTTCACACGATTCGCACCGCGGTGACATGCCGGGTGCGAATCTTTTTTTCGTTGAAAAATAGCGGTTTTGGGACATTTCTTGAAAAACCGGTTGGACTAAGTCGCAAATACCCGCTATTATTTCGACTTGGCGGTTTTGCCGCTTACTTCTTGCGTGGTTTTTCGCACAAAATCCTCGCCAGCAAGTAGAAACGGCAGAGTACACCTAGGGAAGTGGCGCAATTGGTAGCGCAACGGTCTCCAAAACCGTAGGTTGTGGGTTCGAGTCCCGCCTTCCCTGCCAAGCTTCTTACAACAAGCTCAGCGGAGGATTATTATGGCGAAGGCAAAAAATAGCGAAAAGGCCGTTAAGCCGAACATCTTCATGCGTCTTGGCTTGTTCATCAAACAGATTATCGACGAACTCCGCAAGGTCGTGACCCCGACCAGCAAAGAGCTGTTCTTCTGGGCACTCGCCGTGTTCATCTTCGTGCTGCTCCTGATGGCACTGGTCACCGGCATGGACTTCGGTCTGGGCAAGCTGACCCTGTGGATCTTCGGCTGATCAACGACTTGAAGGTGAAACTGCATGACTGACGAAGTGTTTTCCGACAACCTCGACGAAGCTCCAGAAGCTGATCTCGAGGCCGTAGCTGCCGTTGAGGAGCTGCAGGCCGAGGGTGAAAGCGTTCCGGAAGTCGCTGAGGCCGAGCCGACTGCTGAAGCTGCTTCCGAAGAGTCCGCGGAGGACGAGGGCGGCGAAGAGCTGGATGCTGGCGCCAAGGCCGTCGAAGACTTCTCCAACAGCCTGCGCACCCTCGAAGGCAAGTGGTACGTGCTGCACACCTACTCCGGCTATGAGAAGCGTGTGAAGACCAACGTTGAATCCCGTGTGGCAAGCTTCGGCATGGAAGATAAGATCTTCCAGATTGAAGTTCCGATGGAAGAAGTCGAAAAGCACACCGAAAAGGGCAAGAAGGTCATCACCCGCGTGCGTGTTCCCGGCTATGTGCTGATTCGCATGCTTCCGGATGAGAACGCCCGTCGTATTGTGCGTGAAACCGAAGGCGTTACCGGCTTCGTCGGTCCGACCAAGGAACCGGCGCCGCTGAGCCGCAAGGAAGTCGTCTCCATGATGGCTCCGATGATCGCTTCCGAAGCGCTCAAGAAGGCTGGTGACAAGCCGGCCGCCAACAAGAAGCGCGTCCTTGAAGTCTCCTACGCCGTTGGCGATCAGGTCACCGTCACCGACGGTCCGTTCACCACCATGGCAGCTGTCGTCTCCGACGTTGAGCCCACCACCCAGAAGCTCACGGTGCTCGTGTCCATCTTCGGTCGCGACACGCCAGTGGAGTTGGGCTTCAACCAGGTAGAAAAACTGTCCTGATAAGTCTTTGAAAGACCCCGCGCATTGCGGGGTCTTTTTTTGTCTGGGGGAGTGGGCACAATAGGAAAGCTTGTGTCTGGAGGGTTTGGCGTGCCTGAATGAGGGTACGGAATCCGCTAGCACAGCACAGCAATATACGTTGCGGAAGGAACCGGACGCGGGAAACCTACTCCGGTGCCGCTACCACCGCTTCTACAGAAAGAAGAACCATACAATGGCTCCTAAGAAGAAAGTCTCGGCGCTTCTCAA
>OGRR01001810.1_pt1 | contig 12584 bp, 8 predicted proteins | sample 1553511 | NCBI WGS metagenome assembly OGRR01 (sample SAMEA2580040, study PRJEB22360) | human gut metagenome | biome: human gut; feature: human-associated habitat; material: faeces | place: Denmark | collected 2008/2010 | reverse complement strand
TCCTCGAAGAAGTGGACCACGCCCACGTTCTTGCTCACGCCGCCCTGGAACACGATGGGCGACTCGATGTGCTTGCCCTTGCCCACGTTGTTCAGGTAGTTGGTAGCAACTGCCTTGCACAGGCCGGCGATAACGTCTTCACGCGCATAGCCTACCTGCAGCTTGTGAACCAAGTCGCTTTCGGCGAACACGGTGCAGCGCGCTGCGATGTTGGCGGGCTTCTTCGAAGTAAGGGCGATAGGGCCGAACTCCTCGACTTCAACGCCGAGGCGATGTGCCTGGCTGGAAAGGAACGAACCGGTGCCGGCGGCGCACAGGGTGTTCATGGCGTAGTCGGTGGCAATGCCGTTTTCCACGCAGATGATCTTCGAGTCCTGGCCGCCGATCTCCAAGATGGTACGTACATCGGGGTGCAAGTGCGTGGTGCCCACCGCATGGGCGGTAATCTCGTTCTTCACCACGGTTGCGCCTAGGATGGCACCTACTAACCGGCGCGCACTGCCGGTTGCGCCTACGGCAAGAACCTGCACCTCGTCAGTGTTTATCTGACTTTTCAGGTCTTCGACCACGCGGCGTGCCGCATCGGTGGGGTTGCCTTCCGTCCACAGGTAGGAACGGGCGATGATGGTGCCGTCGGGCGTGATGATAACGCCTTTGGTGGAAATGGATCCGGTATCGATACCAAGGAATGCGTTTGTCATCAGCGGGCCTTTCTCATTGCAATCATGTCGTAGAACGCCTCGAGACGGGTGTCGAGGCCGGTATCGCTTGTTTGCGAGTCGGAGCTTAGGTACAGGATAGGGAGGTGGTAGTCGTCGCTGATGCGCTGCAACACGGGCATCACGTCGATTTCGGGCGTGCAGCCGGCCGATTTCAGGTGGACGATGCCGTCGAACCCTTTTTCGGCGTAGCTCTTGGCAGCGGCGATGTTCATGGTGGAAGTGGGGCCCATATCGTACTTCACGTATTCGCTGATGCCACGGCGCAGGTTTTCCTCGTTGTAGTGTAGGTTGCGATGCGTGATGTTCATGTAGCGGGCAAGGGAAACGCCCATGCCGATGAACTTTTCCTCTATCCCTAAGTTCGAATGGGCGTCGGCGGCTGTGAAGTAGTCGCCGATGATGCCGATGCGGATGGGGTCGACGGGCTCGTTTATGGGCAGTTCGTTCAAGACGCTCATACCTTGCTTGTAAGCTGCGGTTATCTCGCTCAGGGAAGTGGCGGCGCGCATATCGGCGAAGAAATCCTCGCGGGCACGCTTGAAGGAACCGTGTTCTGTTTCGAAGCCTGCCTTTTCCAGGTAGACGTCGTTGTAGGAATCCAGGTACTCGACCATCTTCAGCAGGGCAAGGAACTGCTTCACGCCCTGAGGAATGGAAAGGTTGGGGTTCACCTTTTCCTTGCAGATGGTGAGGTATTCCTGCAGGGGCTTGCCAGTTACCGTGGCGAAGTTCAGCATCTCGAACTCGTAGCCCAAATCGCGCAGGATGGATTCCTGCAGCTCGCCGTAATAGCCCAAGCGGCAGGGGCCGGCAAACTGCACTAGAACATCTGCTCCGTGCTCAAGCGCTTCGAGGTAGTCGCCCAGGATGTGCTTGAACGGTGCGCATACGTAGTCGTTGCTGTATTTCGTCCCCAGTTCGAGTGTGTGGCGGGTTGCCTCGGGCGGTGCCACGTAGTCGGCGTCGAGCACCTGCTCGACAAAGTACTTGAAGACAATGTCGTAATAGGAATAGCGCAAGAATGCGACCTTCGTGCGGGCGTGGTGCTTGTCTTGCTTCTTCTGCTTTTTCTTGTTGCGGCGGGCGCGCAAAGCCTCGGGCTTGCCGGGAATAAAGGAAATGGAGGCGTTGGGCGTGTCTTCCGAATAGCGGCGCTTCAAGGTGTCGGCTGCCTTCTGCACAGCGTTCAGCGCTGCTTCCTTGCGGGGTTCCTTTTTGCCGGTGTTGGGTGTGGGATTGTTATTCATGCAGGTAGCCACCCCTTTGCTGGTAGTTCAAGATATCGACGAAGCTCTCGATGCGCGTTTCGAGGCCGGCAGTGCCGCTTTGGGCATCGATGGTAAGCGAAAGGATGGGCTTGCCCTTGATGCAGCGCATCAGCGCATCGTTGGTCATGGAGTCGGGCCCGCAAGGGAACGCGCTCATCAAAACGATGCCGTCGATCTGGTCGTACAATCCCAAAATCGCCCCGATAACCTCGCGGTTCACAATCCAGGGAAGGGTGTCGGAAAACTCGAAGCTTTTTTCCAGCGCTTTCTCATGGTTACAGCGGTCGGCGAACAGCACGCAGGCGCCCATCTCGTGCAGCATGTCAACCAGCGGTGCGCCCACGAAGGCATCGTGGATCACGTAGGGATGTGCTGCTACAAGGATGCGCAGGGGACGTTCGCCTTCAGGCAATTTGGAAATGCTTTTCAGAAGGTCGGCCTGCTTGCGGGCGCGCTTTTCATCGGTTTTCTTCTGGGCATGGACAGCGGCGGCGTAGGCCTTCTTGGCTTCCTTTTTGGAAGCGCCGAATTTTTGTCCCAGTTCGATGAAGGCTTCCTGCTCGGTGATATGCGTTTCGGTATGGTCTACCTCACATGATACGATGCGGGGTTTCTGGGCGCTGAAGGTGTTGGCAACCAAGTCGGGCAGGGCTTGGAATTTGGTGCAGAAACCTTTGAAATCACCCAGATTGTCGATGCTGGGCGCGAAGATGGCGTCGCATGTGCCAAGCAGGCTGGCAACGTGGCCCATATACAGCTTGGAAGCCAGACAGCATTCGTCGATGGAAAGGTGCGCGCCCGTTTCAAGCGTGCTGCGATCTGATTTCGCGCTTACAACGACGGTGCGACCCAGTTCCTCGAAAAAGGTGCGCCACATGGTTTTGTAGCGGTAATACAGCAATGCGCGAGGAATGCCGATGGTTTGCACATCGGCATATTCGGCTTGCATTCTGAGGTCTAAGGGGCTCATGTTCCTCCGTAATGCTAAGAGTGCGATGCGCATGTCGGATACGGCACGCGCGTGCAACGCTTGAATCGAGCGTCCTTACTATTCTCTTCTTCTTGAGGCTCCTGTAGGCGCGGTTCCATGCGGATTACATTTGGGCGTCTTGGGCATATTGTGCTATTTCGGTGCTTTGCATCTGCTTCATGCGTTGTGTTTATGCAGGTCGGGGCCGTTCGACAAGACATCGAACGGCCCGATAGCATGGTTTTGCCTGGCTGTTCCGCTACAAGTTGTTAAGGATGGCCTCTTTCAGATCCCTACGTTTCCGTATCTTGGGCTGAATGCCAAGGACGAATGCGGACGCAAGGGCAAGTGCGGCAAGCAGGGGAATGGCGTGCAGCATGTCTTCCGTTTTGGGGAGGTTGGCAGCCAGTGTCTCGACGATTCCCCCTTGCTCGGTATCGTGGTGCGTGGTTTGCAGTACCGAATCCTTGTCCTCATCGTGGAGCTCCAAATCGCGATGCGTGTCGATCTCGGCGGTGTTCCAGAGCTCTTCTTCGCTTTCGGACGCAAGCACTTCGTCGGTTGCCTGCATATGCAGGATCGCAGGTTCGTAGGCAAGTTCGGTGCGCTGTTCGGTACCGGTGGGACCGGTTGCCTGGGCAAGATCGAACGTGTCCCTGCCGTCACCGGAAAGGCTTGTGGTGTCGGTTTCGTGGTAGCGCTCGGGGCGGTCCCACTCTTTGGCATCGGGGGCGTTGGTTCCGAAGCCCTCTTCAACGCGGCCATGCTCAAAGGCGATGGCGACTACGTGCTCCCCTTCGCCAAGAGCCAGGTCGGCAACGGGAAGCTTTTGCGATTCCAGGGTCGAAACGCCCTCTTTCCATATATGCCAGCTGGTGAAATCGCGGATGCGCTTGTTGGTGGGATTGTTCATGCTGTAGGGGTTGGTGGCGCAGGCGTTGGGCTCTTCTTCAGCGTTGGTTTCCTTGGCTTGCGCCGTTTTGGTCGCAGTGTTTGCCTTGCTTTCGCTTTGCTTCTTCGCCCCTTCGCCATCGAAGTTGGTGCGGTACCAAACGTTCATGGTGCCGTCGTAATCCTCGAAGCTCACGGGTGTTTCCAGGCTTACAAGGTTTGCCTTGCCCTCCTCGGCACAGGTAATGGTGTCGGTCATGGTGAACTCGTCTACCCAGGTGTTTGAAGTGGAACGGTAGTCGATGGTGTAGTCGAAGGCGCCTGATTCGTCGAGCGGAGTTTCGCGCTTGTCCACTTCGCCCGAGATTTCAAGAGCGATGCTGTCGTTGTCGATGGTGCCCAGGTCAAGGGTGGTGTTGTTCCTGCTGATGGTTACGGTGAAGTGCGCAAGAACGGTGTTCTCGTTTTCCTTGCAGGGAAGCTCTTCGATATCGTACGTGTCGTAGGGAAGGGCGCCGAGGGCGTCGTTCGGCTCGGCGGTGTTTCCCTGCGCGTCCTGCGCGAACCATATGCCGTCTTTTGCCGAGGTACCGGCATTGGTGTTGCGGGTGTGGGGCGTCCACGAGCTTGCGGTGCTGGCCATTCCGTTTTCGTCGGTTACCAGCACATGCGCTTCGCCCGTGGTGTGCGATGTGATGCGGAACGGCACGTTTGCCAGATGTTCCATGGTGCCGCTTTTCGCCTTGGTGAAGGAGAGATCGCCGCGGATTACCTGCTCTGCGAAATCTATTGGAGTCCAGGCGCTGATGTGCTCTTCAGAACCCTCGGCGGTGAGGACCGTTATCCAAGGGGTGGGGTTGGCGGTGTAGCCTGTTGGCGGCTGCAGTTCTTCGATGGCAACGGTGCCTAAGGGCAGCGTAACAGCGTTGTTGCTGTCGCGGTAAAACTCATCGCCTTCAACGAAATGTTTTTCATCGAAGGAAATCCTTCCCTCATTGTCCGTTTTGAACGTCCAGGTGCGTTTTGGCGTGCCCAAGCGCTCGACGGCTTTGGCTGCATCGTCGGAGTTCGGCGAAGCGGCATCGTTTGCGTTGCTTGCAGGCGTTGTGCCTGTGGGGAGCGTTTGGTCGAAATGGCTTACGCGGAACAAAGCCCCTTCAAGGCATGCTGAGCCAAGAGGGTAGGGCTTGCCTGTTTCAGCGTCGACTTTCTGGCCGATAAGGCTTATCAGCGCATTTTGGGGTGCATCGGAAACGGTTGCCGTGGTGGTGTTGCCCGAGGTGATTTCGGCACTCGCATCAGATGCGGGAGCAAACCCGGAGGGCGCTTTCTCTTCGCGGATAGTGTACGTCCCTGCCGGCAAAAGCGGGCTTTTGACGGTTTTGCCATCCTGCGCGGTAACAAGCTCCGCTACGCGTGTTCCCTGCTGGTTGTACACGCCGAACACGGCGCCTTCCAGGGAATAGCAGTGGTTATTGTTGCTTAAGGAAGGGTTGGACGAGGTTTTCGCGATTTCAAGGTAGCCGCCGAAGTTCTTCTTCACTACCGCCTTCATGTACACGGTTTGGTAGCCGATGAGCCCCAGGCTGTTGCTGGGGCCGCCGGGGCGTGCGGCATTGGGCGGGGTTATGGTCACGTCGTAGGTCACCTCGCCCGCCTCTACATTCACTTCTTTCAGGGTGGCAACGTAGTCGGCCCAGGTGTTGGAGGGCGCAGCGGCGCTGGGAAGCGAGCATGTGCCCGTGCCGGCGTAGCCTTCAAGGCCGCCGGTGAATCCGGAAACGGCAAATTGCGCAGGATGCACGCTCCACGTAGCTCCGATGTAGCAGCGTCCGGTTAAGGTTTGGGGAATGTCCTTCGCAGGATCGAAGGGCTCGACCTTGCTGGTGTCGGCAACTCTGAACAGGGCGTACACGCTGGTCGACTTGGAGACGGGCTTCGTGAAATCGAAGGTGGAGTTGTCGGAGGTGTCTACCCAGCGCATGAACTCCCACCCCTGCTTCGAAGGTGTTGAAGGGGTTGAGCCGTGCGCTTGCTCGAAGGAAGATCCGCGGGGCACGCGTGCTGCCACATCTTCGCTTGCCCCATCGTTGAAGGAAACGCGTACTTCGTAGTCGGCCGCTTCGAAGGTTCCCACTACGGTGATGCTTTCATTGACGGGAGTGGTAAGCCAGTCGAACTCCTTGCCTGCACCGTCGTGCCATTTTAGGGTCAGTCCTTGTGCTTCCTTTGCCTCGACCAGTTCCGCCAAGGGCTGCTTGCCCGACTCGTCTGCCATGAAGGCGGGGTTGGACCCAACGGGCTTGCCCAAGGTGAAGTCGGAGCCCGAGGTCAAGGTGGGAAGCTGACCCTGATAGCCTTCAACTTCTATGGTGATGGTGGCCTTTTGCCCAGGCACGTCACCTGCCTGGGCCCAACGGGGCAGTGCCATTGCAGCGGCAAGGGAAATAGCGACAAGCGCGAAAAACGCGCAGAGAACCGCGCGATGGGGGAAGGTTTGCGAAAGCCCCTCTGCCTCGGTGCTGCGGGAGGCTTCGATAACGTATTTCTTTCGTTGCTTGGGTTTGTGCGGGGCGCTGCTTCCGCTGGGTTTGCCGCAGCTGGTTTTCTGTATGCGTGCGGCGGCGCGTTTTTTCGCATCCATGGCGCTTGCCTTTCTTCTACGGTGCCAGTCTCTGCGAGTGTTGCAGCCGTTGCTTAATTGGGTGCGAAACCTATGCGAAAGAAATGCGAAAATGATGGGAATCGTGCGCGAAAAGGAAAAAACCAGCATCGTCTTTTGCGAATCGATGGTTTAGGCAAAGCGGCGCTCATCAGGTATTTTTCCAAAAACTGTGGAATATCATCTTTTTCCGATATGAATTCTGGAATTAATACTTGACAATACCTACGGGGTTAGTAGGATTTGGAGTCAAGAAAAGGACTTCCTTAGAAGGGTTCCGAACGAAAACGGGCTTACGCTGCAAGGCGATAGCGCCAGGGCCGCCGGAATGCTTCGAAGGCGATTTGCCGCAGGGCGGCAGGAAGAAGGAATCATGACCGTATACAAGAGCGTTTCCGAGCTTATCGGCAATACCCCGTTGGTCGAGCTTACCAACTACGAAAAGAACCATAACCTGAATGCAACCATCATCGGCAAGGTAGAGCTGTTCAACCCCGCCGGTTCCATTAAGGACCGTATTGCCAAGGCTATGATCGACCAGGCGGAAGCCGACGGCAAGATCGACGCAGACACGGTATTCATCGAGCCCACCTCGGGCAACACCGGCATCGGCCTTGCTGCCATCGCGGCCGCCCGTGGCAACCGCATCATCATCACCATGCCTGAAACCATGAGCGTTGAGCGCCGCAACCTGATGAAGGCCTACGGCGCTGAACTGGTGCTCACCGACGGCGCCAAGGGTATGAAGGGCGCAATTGCCCGTGCAGCCGAGCTCGCCGAGGAAATTCCCAACTCCTTCATTCCCAGCCAGTTCACCAATCCTGCAAACCCCGCAATCCATGAGGCAACCACTGGTCCTGAGATTTGGAAGGACACCGACGGCAAGGTAGACATCCTGGTTGCTGGCGTTGGCACGGGCGGCACGGTTTCCGGTACGGGCGCTTACCTGAAGAAGCAGAATCCCGACATCAAGGTTGTTGCCGTCGAGCCTGCAGGTTCCCCGGTTCTTTCCGAGGGTCATCCGGGTGCTCACAAGATTCAGGGTATCGGCGCAGGTTTCGTTCCTGATACACTGGACACCAAAATCTATGACGAAGTTATCACCATCGCCGACGAAGAGGCCTTCGAAGCTGGTCGTGAGCTTGCCGCTAAGGAAGGCTTGCTGGTAGGCATTTCCTCCGGTGCTGCCGTTGCTGCTGCAACCAAGCTTGCCCAGCGCCCCGAAAACGCCGGCAAGACCATCGTTGCCATCCTTCCCGACACGGGCGAGCGTTACCTTTCCACGGCGATGTTCAACTTCGAGTAAGACGCGTTGCGGTCTAGAGCCGCTGCAGCAAGTGAGGCGTGAATGTCCTACGAGCAAGAGAATAAACAGGCACTGATCGCTTACTTCACGAAGGGCGCGAAGGGGGATAAACCCCTTGGCGCCCTTGGCGTTGAAGTGGAGCATTTCGTGGTGACGGCCGAAGGGGAACGTCCTGTTTCCTATGCGGACACAGAAGGCAGTTTCGGCGTTCGTGATGTGCTGGCGCATTTGGCGCAGAAGTACCCGAAGAAAACGCTGGGACGCGAAGGCGACCTGATCGGCTTGGCAAGCGACGAGGCCTCCATCACCTTGGAGCCGGCGGCGCAGCTGGAAATCAGCATTGCCCCGTATTCTTCAATTTGCCAGATTCTTCGCGTGTACGAAGAGTTTCGTGCAGACGTCGATTCGTATTTGGCACAGCATGGCTGCAAGCTGGTTACCAGCGGGTACCACCCCACGGCGTGCGCGCTTGACCTTGCCCTTATCCCGAAGCAGCGCTACCGCTTCATGAACGATTATTTCAGGAAGATTGGCACGCATGGCGAGCGCATGATGCGTGCTTCGGCGTCTACTCAGGTTTCGGTTGACTATCGCGATGAAGCAGATGCCATTCGCAAGATGCGCATTGCCCAGGCCTTGGCGCCGATTTTGGCCAGCGTAACCGACAACACGGCGGTATTCGAAGGCAAGCCGGCGGGTCGCCTTGCCCGTTTTGCCCTTTGGCGCAACGTCGACAACGATCGATGCGGATCGGTGCCGGGGTTGTTCGACGAAGGGTACGGGTTCGCCGACTATGCCGATTGGATTCTGCGCACCTGCCCGATTTTCGTGACGCGCCCTGCGGCGAACGACCCTGATGGCTCCGACCTGCGCCCGGTATACGGCCAGTCGGCCTATGAGGCGTATGGCGATGCCCCCATGAGCGAAGCCGATGTCGAGCATGCGCTTTCCATGTTCTGGCCCGACGTTCGTCTGAAGAGCTTCGTGGAAATTCGCCCTGCCGATTCGCTTCCCGCACCGTTGATGGCCGGCTATGCGGCGTTGATCAAGGGCATCTTCTATTCCGAGCATTCGCTTGCTGTTGTCGAGGAAGCCTTTGGCGTAAGCAACGGCGCATGGCCGCTTGACGATGGGAGCGCCAACCGTGCGCTTGACGCTATTCAGGCGCAAGGCACCGCAGCCCTTATTGCCGGCAAGCCTCTTTCTGAATGGCAGGATTTGCTTTTCGCATTGGCGAACGCTGCGCTTGATGATGCAGATGCCGCACATGTGCAGCATCTGGCAGATTTTGCCCGCAGCAAGCGTTAGGGCACGTAGACGGGACGTCCGTGCTACTATAGTTGTATTCCTATATGATTACAGGTTGTTCTAGGCGTGCTTCCGCTTGGGTGGAAGTGCGCCTAGGGGCGACTGAAACATTTCTCCCAGGAGGCACCAATGAAGATATCCACTAAAGGGCTCTATGCTGTTCGCTTCATGGTGTTTTTGGCGGGACATGGCGGTACCGATCCGGTGCCACTGAAGGAAATCGCTCAGGCGACGGGCATTTCCCGCAAGTATCTGGAGCAGATTGCCTCAAGTTTGGCGGCAGCTCAGCTGGTTCGCAGCGCTCGTGGCGCTTCGGGCGGATACCGCTTGGCGCGCAGCGCCATGAACATCACCATGCTCGATGTGCTTACGGTTACGGAAGGCTCCCTGGCGCCGGTCGACTACCTCGACGAGCTTTCCGGTGAGGCTTCGCCGGGCGAGTCGTGCTATGAGATTTTCGTTTGGAAGGGCCTGCACGAGCTGGTGAAGAACTACCTGAGCGGCATTTCGCTGCAAGACGTGATCGATCGCTCGAATCAGCTTGCGATAGACAGCTACTCTATTTAAGGTTTGCGGCGCGTTTTTCGGCGCGTTGCGGGAAGGGAATGCCATGACGGATACGAACAGCCGCATCAGCCAGGTGAAGCGCTTGCCGGTTATTGGCATTGTTCCTTCGCAGAACACCACCGAAAAGATGGTGAGCTTCCCTGAGCGCTATGCGAACGCCATCATCAAGGCGGGCGGCGCTCCGCTGCTTTTGCCCCTCACCGGCAATTCCCATGTGTACGAAACGCTGTTTCCCCTGATAGACGGTTTTGTGCTTACCGGGGGAAACGATATTGACCCTGCGCGCTATGGCGCTATTCGCGACAGCGGCAAAATCGACGAGCACACCCCCGAGCGCGAAGAGCTGGAATATCTGATTTTAAGTTATGCGTACCGCTTCGATTTGCCCTTGATGGGCATTTGCCGCGGTATGCAGATGATCAACGTGTGCTTGGGCGGCACTTTGTATCGCGATTTAGGCGATCAGTTTCCTGGGTTGGTACGTACCGGCATCAACGATGCTCAGGGCGAGCTGCCCAAGCTTGTCCACTGGCAGCCGAAGCCCCATAGCGAGCCCACCCACCCGGTAACCATTATGCCCAATTCGAAGCTGAGCGCACTGCTGGGCGCAAAGGACATTATGGTCAATTCCATGCATCATCAGGGGGTATGCGATTTGTCCACCCGTGTGGATGCTGTGGCATACGCTCCGGACGGCTTGGTGGAAGCCATCGAAGTGCGCGATAGGGAATTCATGATCGGCGTTCAGTGGCATCCGGAGTTCTTCACGGGCAGGCACCGTATGGAATGCGTGTTCGATGCGCTTATCGAAGCGGCGGCGAAATCACACGCGCGCAGCGAAGAGCGCGGCAGCGTTGCCATCACGCGCACCGAGCCGTCGGGCGTTCATGCGCAGTGGCCTGCCATCACCTTCGCCGATTGCATTTAGCGCACGTTTACTTGCATGACATCTGCGTGTACATTCGCACCCGCGATTCCAGTTCTGCCAGCGAAATGCCCTGGGCTTGGCTGATGCGCAGGGAAAGGAAACGGGCGTTTTCCTTGATGGTGTAGCTGATTTCCTCGGAGAACGTTACGCCATCAAGCTTGTTTTCGCGGTAGAGGAAATCGATGACGCCGATAAGGCCGCTGATGGAAAACTCGATGATGACGCGCGAATTCAGCGTGAGCGTTTCGCCTTCGTTGCACAGGATGGTTTCCCAGATGCTTGTCACCACGGCCTTCACCTTCGTGCTCACGCATTCTTGGCCGGCGTGTTTCATAACCAGGCCGAAGCGCTGGATGCGGCGGGGGAAATCCGATTCCTGAAGGGCGCGCTTGTCGTTGCTGAGCAGGTAAAACAAGCTCAATGGCAGGCCATCGCGCCTGAGCATCTCTTCTTCGATGACCGAATACAGCAGCGCATCCATCGATCCGTAATGGTAGTAGAAGGTGCCGCGGTTGCAGTGCGCCTTCTGGGTGATCATGTTCACCGTGATGCATTTCGAGTTGTTTTCTTCGAGCAGTTCCCAGAATGCGTCTTTGATGCGCTGCGTTGCGCAGGGTTCCTGCTGGTCTTTGCGGGGTCGTGCCATGGTAGGGGCTCCTTGAGGGGTTGGGGCTTTGACTGTTGCTATGGCGCGTCCGCTAGGACGTGCGGGGCTTGCGGGCGTTCATGATAAGCATCTGCAAGCGGTTCTCGATGTTGGCGAAGCTGACGTCGGGGTCGAAGTCGAGTGGCAGGATCTGCGCATCGGGGTAGAGCTCTTTCAAGCGCTTCGAAATGCCGCGTCCCACCACATGGTTCGGCAGGCAGCCGAACGGCTGCAGGATAACGAATGCACGGCACCCGTGTTCTGCGTGGTGCAGGATCTCGGCGGGAATCAGCACGCCTTCGCCCGCATCGAACGTGTGATGGATAATCGGGTCGCTTGCCTGCACCAATTCGGGCATACGGCAGGGCGGCGTGTACAGGGGGTGCGCCGAGGCTATCTTGTCGGTGGCATCGTGGGCGAACTTGAAGAAGGCATCCGATATGGAATTGCTGAGCTTCACATCAAGCGGACGATGCACCTTGTACTCGCGCTGCTGGGAGCGCTGGTAGAAGTACGTTTTGCGGATGACGTCGGTCATGCGGGCTTCGATGATCTCGAGGCCGTTGTTTTCCAGGTACCGCTCCATGTCGTGGTTGGCGCCAGGGTGGAAGTTGAGCAGGTACTCGCCCACGATAAGCACGGTGGGGCGGGGGCTGCTGCGGTCGTATTCCACGGTGCTCATCAGCTTGATGGCCTTCTTGAACCCCTTCTTGGCGCCACCCACGCCGTTTTTCTCAAGACCTTCCATCACGTAGTCGATGGATTTCTCGAAGGCGGCATCGGCGCTGCCGGGAACCAACTCGTAGGGCCTGATCTTGCGGAGCAGTTCTTCCAATGCGTCGATCATAGGAAGGCCGAAGGCGATCTGAATGCTGGATTTCAGGTTCATCTTGAAGCCGGGATGGATGTTGTGCGCATCGACGACGTCGTTCGTGACGATGGGCACCTGCTTGTAGCCGGCATCGTCGAGCGCTTTGCGCAGCAGTGCCGCGTAATGGGTGAGGCGGCAGTCGCCGATGTACTTGCCGGTGGCGATGGCAACGTTGTCGGGGTCGTATTTGCCCGATTCGAGTGCCGCCAATGCCTCACCGATAACGATTTGAGCCGGGAAGCAGATGTCGTTGTGAACGTAGCGTTTACCCAGGTAGATTGCGCGTTCTCGGCCAATGGGCAGGGACACGGTCTTCAGGCCCTGGTTGGCGAACGCTGCGGCCATCAGCCTGCTGAACGCATGGGAGGTGTTGGGAATCAGCACCGTCTTCGTGGCGGCATCTTCCTTGGTAAACTTCTGCGGGTAGGGGTCTGCCAGCTTCGAG
>OGRR01001807.1_pt1 | contig 12605 bp, 8 predicted proteins | sample 1553511 | NCBI WGS metagenome assembly OGRR01 (sample SAMEA2580040, study PRJEB22360) | human gut metagenome | biome: human gut; feature: human-associated habitat; material: faeces | place: Denmark | collected 2008/2010 | reverse complement strand
CGCTGGCGCAGGTGGCCGCTGAAAACAACTACTGCCGCCCTGTGGTGGATGACAGCGACGAGCTGACCATCACCGAGGGCCGCCACCCGGTGGTCGAGCAGATGCTGAAAGGCAGCCTCTTCGTCCCCAACGATACCAAACTCAACTGCACCACCGACCGCTGTCTCATCATCACCGGCCCGAACATGGCAGGCAAATCGACGTATATGCGTCAGAACGCCCTTATCGCTCTGATGGCGCAGATCGGCTCCTTCGTCCCAGCGTCCAGCTGTCATGTGGGCGTCGTGGACGCCATCTTTACCCGCATCGGCGCATCGGACGACCTTGCCGCCGGCCAGTCCACCTTCATGGTCGAGATGACCGAGGTTGCCGAAATTCTCAAGAACGCCACCCCCAAGAGCCTCGTCGTGCTGGACGAAATTGGCCGCGGCACCTCTACCTTCGACGGCATGAGCATCGCCCGGGCCGTCGTGGAGCACATCTCCGACCCGGCCAAGGGCCTCGGCTGCAAGACCCTCTTCGCTACCCATTACCACGAGCTGACCGACCTGGAAGGGGCCATCGAGGGCGTCAAAAACTACAACATCGCGGTCAAGAAGCGGGGAGAGGACATCACTTTCCTCCGCCGCATCATCCGCGGCCCCGCCGACGACAGCTACGGCATCGAGGTGGCCAAGCTGGCCGGTCTGCCCGGCAGCGTGACCCGCCGCGCCCACGAGGTGCTGCGGGCACTGGAAGCCACGGCCCCGAAAAACAAGGTGGAACAGATGGACTTTGATGCCCTGCAGGAGTACAACTCTCCGGCGGTGCCCAGCGAGATGATGGAAAAGCTGGAAGCCGTGGACGTGGAGACCCTGACCCCCATCGAAGCCCTGAATTTCCTCTATGAACTCAAAAAGACCCTGAAGGGCAGCCTGAACGGCTGACCCGTTCTCCATAAAACGCACAAGGGAGGGAACGACCATGGCCGTGATCCATGTTCTGGACAAGCACACCGCCGAGCTGATCGCAGCCGGTGAGGTAGTCGAACGTCCGGCGTCCGTTGTCAAGGAACTGCTGGAAAACTCCATCGACGCAGGTGCCAGCCAGATCACCGTGAGCATTGAGTCCGGCGGCGTGAAGCTGATCGAGATCAGCGACAACGGCACCGGCATTGAAGCCGAATACATCTCCACTGCTTTCATCCGACACGCCACCAGCAAGATCCAGACGCCGGACGACCTTGTCAGCATCCATACACTGGGCTTCCGCGGCGAGGCATTGGCCTCCATTGCCAGTGTGGCCCGGGTGGAGCTGACCACCCGCACCGAGCAGGACGAATTTGCCACGGTGTACTGCATCGAGGGCGGGGAAGAGCTCTCCCGTGAGCCGGGCGCCCGTGCCGTGGGCACCACCATCCGGGTGCAGGATCTGTTCTACAATACCCCCGCCCGCATGAAGTTCCTCAAAAAGGACTCCAGCGAGGGCACCTTCGTGGCCGACACGGTCACCCATGTGGCCCTCAGCCACCCGGAGGTGAGCATCAAATTCATCCGGGAAGGCAAACTGCAGTACGTCACCCCCGGTGACGGTCAGCTGCGGGGCGCGGCCTACTCTGTGTTGGGCCGGGAGTTCAGCCGGGACCTTGTGGAGGTGGACAACCAGGAGGGCGTCTACCACATCAGGGGTCTCATTACCCCGCCAAAGAGCTGCCGCGCCAGCCGCAGCATGCAGCATTTTTACATCAATGGACGCTATGTCCGCAACCGTACCATCATGGCCGGCATGGAGATGGCGTTCAAGGGCACCATGATGCAGGGCAAGTTCCCTGGCGGCATCCTGCTGCTGGATATGCCGGCAGACCTGGTAGATGTGAATGTGCACCCGGCCAAGATCGAGGTGCGCTTTGCCCGGGAAAACGACATCTTCGATGTGGTTTACCATGCCGTCAAGCTGGCACTGGCCCAGCCCGGCACCGGCGAGCGGCATTTCACCTTTGAAGAAACAAAAACCAACGAAAAATCCAAGATCAAGGTATCTGACGGAGAATCGCCGGAAAACGCTGTAAAGAAAAACAACTTTACGGGTCTTTCTGCCATCATTCCGGGGCAGGCGGACCCGGGCACCCTCCCGTCGCAGCCCGCTCCGGCCCCGGCGGCTCCCGCAAAGCCCGCAACGAAGGCATCTGCACCTGCTGCGCCGGAAAAACCGACGGCTGCGGCACAGCCCCGCTGGAAACAGAGCAGCGTGGATGCTGACATCCTGGACCCCTTTGTTACCCTGCACAGCCCGGCCGCCCCGCAGGAAAAGCCTGCTGAACCCTTCCGTGCGGCGGCCAGCGAAACACAGTTGGACGTGGAACCGGATTTCGGTGAGACAAAAGTGCAGGCAGGCGGCTGGAACCACATGGCGGCCTGGGACCCGCAGCCTGCCGTTCCGGTGAAAGAGCCGGAAAAGCCCGCAGCGCCGGTACAGCCTGCACGGGAGGAGCCGGAAGCAGCTGCCGAAGAGCCGGTGGAGCCGGAGCAGATGAACTTTGCCCCCGCCGACGGCCCGGAGCCGCTGCGCTATGTGGGCGAGGTGTTCCGTACCTATATTCTGGCCGAGCGCGGCGACGAACTGTGCCTCATCGACAAGCACGCTGCCCATGAGCGCCAGCTGTACGAAAAGCTGGCAGCCAACTACGGCAATGTGCCCAGTCAGATGTTGCTGGAGCCGACGGCCATTGACCTGTCTGCAGAGGAAAAACAGGCCCTGCTGGATCATGTGCCCCTGCTGGAAAACGCAGGGCTGGAGATCGCGGACTTTGGCGGCAACACGGTGGTACTGCGGGCGGTCCCGGCCGATGTGGAACCGCAAAACGCCGAAAGCCTGCTCATTGAGATCGCCAACAAGCTGCTCAAGGGCGGCCACGACGCACTGAACGAGCACACCGAGTGGGTGCTGCACTCCATCTCCTGCCGTGCGGCCATCAAGGCGGGGGACAAGTCCTCCCCGCAGGAGCTGCTGGCGCTGGCCGAAAAGATCCTTTCCGGCGAAGTGCCGCCCTTCTGCCCTCACGGCCGCCCCTGCGTGCTCAAGTTGACCCGAAAGGAGCTGGAAAAGCAGTTTGGACGCATCGTATAAACACCCGGTCGTGGCAGTGGTGGGCCCCACGGCCACCGGCAAAACGGCCTTGGGCGTAGCGCTGGCCGAACAGTTCGGGGGCGAAGTAATCAGCGCGGACTCCATGCAGATCTACAAGGGTCTGGATGTGGGCACCGCCAAGGTCACGCCCGAGGAGACCCACGGCATCCCGCACCACGGGGTGGACATCCTGGAACCGGACGCACCATTCAGCGTGGCAGATTTCACTGCCATGGCGGGCCGCCTGGAGCAGGAGATCGCGGGCCGGGGGCATCTGCCCATTCTGGTGGGCGGCACCGGTTTATATGTACAGAGCTTTCTGTACGGTGTGCGCTTTACCGAAGAAAAAGCACCGGCCGGTCTGCGGGAGCAACTGGCAGAAGAACTGGCCCAGAAGGGCGGTGCCGCTCTCTATGCCGAGCTGCAGCAGGTGGACCCGGAAGCGGCGGCTGTCATCCACCCCAACAATCAGGTGCGGGTGCTGCGGGCGCTGGAACATTACCGCGCCACCGGCAAAAAGCTCAGCGAGCAGAAGGCGGCATCCCTGCCGCCGGAACGCCCCTACCGCAGCCTGATCTTAGGGCTGGATTTCCCGGACCGGGCGGCGCTGTACCGCCGCATCGACCTGCGGGTGGACAAAATGCTGGATGCCGGTCTGCTGGCGGAGGCAGAGCTGGTCTGGAACAACCGCAGCCGTTTCCGCACCGCGGCGCAGGCCATCGGCTACAAGGAGTTCTTCCCGTATTTTGAGCAGACGGCCTCGCTGGAAGCCTGCGCGGACAAGCTCAAACAGGCCTCCCGCAACTACGCCAAGCGGCAGCTGACCTGGTTCCGCCACATGGACGGCGTGGTCTGGCTGGATGCCGGGGCACCGGAGGTGCAGCAGTGTGCCTGCCGTACCGTACAGGAATTTTTGTCGAAAGGATGATGGATAATGGCCGATAGGGCAGAAAAAAGCCGGAGGGACCGCAGGGAGCCGCATCCGCTGGCGGTGCTGGCCGGGGTGCTGGCGGCATTTTTGCTGCTGGCTGCATGCTATGTGGGATATCAGGCCCTGCACATCCTCTTCCCGCAGAATGTATATGAGACCGCACTGCCGGCCACCGTGTCGGACAACGTGGAGGCCGACGGTGTGCTGCTGTTTGATGAGGTATATGTTTCCGGCAGCGGCACGCTGGGATATCTCGCGGCCGACGGCGAGCGCGTCTCGGCCGGGACGGCTGTGGCGGAGATCTACAGCGATGCTTCCCAGGCGGTGCTGCGCCAGCAGCTCACCCAGCTGACCGAGCAGATCGACCTGCTGCAGCGCTCCCAGAACACCACCTCCCTGCAGCTGGACGCCCTGCTGCGGGAGCGCTCGGCGGCCCTTTATGACATGATGGACGAGCTGGATGCCGGAGCATACGACGAGGTGAGCAGCGGTTCCAATGCCTACCTGCTGGCCCAGAACAAGCTCTGGATCGCCACCGGCGATTCCGCCAACTTTACCGATCAGGTCACGGCTCTGACCCAGCAGGCCCAGAGCGTGCAGGCCCAGCTGGGCAACCCCACCCAGATCACCGCCCCGCAGACCGGCTACTTTGTCCGGGCGTCCAGCAGCGGGCGGCTCAATGCCGGGGCCGACGACATCCTTGCACAGGACCCGGCTCAGCTCAAGGCGTATCTGGATTCTAACCCCACCCTGCCGCTGGACGGCTGTGCCGGCAAGATCGTTTCCGGCTTCACCTGGCGCTATGTGGGCGTGTGTTCGGCCGAACAGGGCCAGAAGCTGCTGGGGCAGAACGGTAAGCCGCTGAGTTCCAGTGTGCAGATCCGCTTCCCCGGCCAGACGGACAGATCCTTCAAGGCCACCGTTTCGGAGGCGACCATTGACGAAGAACAGGGCCTGGCTCGCTTTGTGCTCACCTGCAACGTCATCAACGGCGATGTGCTTTGCCTGAACCACGCAGCAGCCCGCATCTCGGTGGGGGAGAGCACCGGCCTGCGTATCCCGGCTTCGGCGGTGCACTACCTCAAGGAGGACGGCACCGAGGCAGAGACGCAGGGCGAAAACTACATCCCAGGCGTGTACGTCAAGTACGGCAACATCGCCCGCTTCTGCAAGATCGACCCCGTGGACAACGATCATCCGCTGGTGACCGATGGCGATTACATCCTCGTTTTGCCCAAGGGAACCGACGGTTCGGTGAGTCAGGTGCGGCTTTATGACGAAATAATCGTTTCCGGACAAAATTTGTACGACGGAAAACTTTTGTAGTTATTGACATCCGTGTCAAAAAATCCGATAATAGTAAAAGCTATTTGCATTCTTTTGCAAAGTATGCCGGGCAGCCCGGCGCTGCCTGAATGAAAGGAGCAGATCATTATGTCTTTGGTAGATAGCCTCAAGAAGGGCCTGTTTGGTTCAGAGGACGAGTATGAGGATCAGTACATTGACGACGGCCCCCAGATGGTGAACAACAACAACGGTGTCGGCCTGGGCGCAGATGACGAGACCGAAGAGCCGGCCGAGGGTGCCAAGAAGAACAAGGTGGTCAACATCCACGCCACCACCCAGCTCAAGGTGGTCCTGGTCAAGCCGGAGCGCTTTGAGGATGCCAGCACCATTGCGGACCATCTGAACAACAAGCGCACCGTCGTGCTGAACCTGGAGTCCACCAACAAGGAAGTGTCCCGCCGTCTGGTGGACTTCCTGTCCGGTGTGGCCTATGCCAACAACGGCCAGATCAAGCGTGTGGCCAACAGCACCTTCATCATCACCCCGTACAACGTAGACATCATGGGTGACCTGCTGGACGAGCTGGAGAACAATGGCGCGTTCTATTGATCCGGTCGTTCATGCAGTCCGGGGCTTTGTCCCGGCCCGCACCGATGAAGAGCGCTTTCTCATGCGGCATATCGAGGACCTTGCCCGCACGGCCCAGTCCCGCGGCATTGCCCGGTATTCCGGTTTCCTGAGTGACCGCGAGCAGGAGCTTGCCCGCGCCGCTCTGGGCCGCGCCGGGCTGGAAGAAGGCTTCCGCTTTGACGGCGGCTGGCCGGAGGCGGAACGCCGGATCCTCTGCCTGGAACCGGAGTACAGCTACCCGGAAAACCCCATCTGCTGTGTGGAGCTGCAGTGCCGTGCACAGGCCGGTGCTGTGCTGCCCGCCCACAAGGACTACCTTGGCAGCCTGATGGGGCTGGAGATCCGGCGCGAGGCGCTGGGCGACATCGTTCTGCCGCCGGATGCGCCCGGCACGGCCTATGTGTTCGCATTGGAACCGGCAGCCCGGCTGATCTGTCAGGAACTGCTGCAGGCAGGCCGCACCGAGCTGGCCACCCGACTGCTGGCACCGGACGAGGTGCCGGAGTTCCGGACGGCAGAGCGCCGGAAATGCACCGCAACGGTGTCGTCGCTGCGGCTGGACGCCGTGCTGGCCGCCATGCTGCGTTGCAGCCGTGGGCAGGCCAGTGAGCTGGTCACCGCAGGCCGGGTGGAGATCAACCATCTGCCGGCGGAAAAGCCGTCGGCCCCGGTGTACGAGGGCGATGTGTTCACGGTGCGCGGCAAGGGGCGCTTTGCTCTGACGGCGCTGCCCGGAAAGAGCAAAAAGGAACGACTGATCATTGAATTTTTTCAATATTGAAAGCAATTGGAGGAAAGAATTATGCTGACCCCGCAGGATGTCCGCTCCGTGCAATTTGAAAAAAACCTCCGCGGCTACCGCACGGAGGACGTAGACCGTTTTCTGGACAAGATCGAGGAGCAGCTGCAGCAGGATGATGCGCAGGCGGAGCAGCTCCGCAAGCAGATCGCAGATCTGACGGCGGAAAACCAGCGCCTGCATCGGGAACTGCAGAGCTATGAGGCGGACGGCGAGATGCTCAAGAGTGCGCTGATCAATGCGCAGCGCATGGGCGAGAGCGTCATCCGTGAAGCCAACCAGAAGGCCGAGGAGATCATCCACCGTGCCAACCTGCGCGGCGACGACATCATCCGTGACGCCAACGAGCTGCTGCAGAAGGCAAGCGACCGCGCCGACGAGATCGAGAGCGAGGCCAACGACAAGCGTCTGGCCGAAGAGCGCGAATATGACCGTGTGCGGCTGGAAGTGACCCGCTTCAAGTCCGACGTGCTCAACCTGTACCGCAGCCATGTGGAGAGCCTGAGCCGTCTGCCGGAGTTCCAGAAGGACGAGAAGGCTGACGCCGACAAGAAGGCCGCGGACGAGCCTGCCGAACCTGCCGCAGAAGAGTCCGTGGAGGACCAGGCAGCTGTCCAGCAGCCTGAGGCGGAGGCTCCTGCACAGGAGCCGGACACCGCCGGCAAGGAAACCGATTCTGCCGCTGATGCCGAGGACGACAAGGCGGCTGAGAGCAGTGAGGATTTCTGGGAAAAAGATGAAAGCCAGCTCAAGCTGGATCCTCCTGCGGATGCAAAGCCGGACGGACCGGACTATGATGCCTTCCAGGGCGTCAAGTTCAGCGAGTAAGGCGCGTGTCCATAAGCAAATATAGAGGAGAGTGTAACCATTGGCTAAGAACAAATCTCAGTACGACAGTACCCTGAATCTGCCCAAGACTCTGTTTGAGATGCGTGCCGGTCTGCCCAAAAAGGAGCCGGTCATGCTCAAGGATTGGGACGACAACGACCTGTACAATCAGCTCATGAAGCACAACGAGGGTAAGCCGCAGTTCATCCTGCATGACGGCCCTCCGTATGCAAACGGCAACATCCACATGGGCACCGCCCTGAACAAGATCATCAAGGATATCATCATCCGTGACAAGAACATGGAGGGTTATCAGGCTCCCTATGTGCCCGGTTTTGATACCCACGGCCTGCCCATCGAGCTGAAGGCCCTGTCCTCCGTCGGCGACAAGAAGAAGGACATCTCCAAGCTGGAGCTGCGCCAGATCTGCGAAAAGTTTGCCACCGAGCACATCGACATCATGAGCGACCAGTTCAAGCGTCTGGGCGTCATCGGTGATTTCGAGCACCCCTACCTGACCCTGAAGCCTGAGTTTGAGGCACGCCAGATCGAGATCTTTGGCGAGATGGCCAAGAAGGGCTACATCTACAAGGGCCTGAAGCCCGTGTACTGGTGCCCGGACTGCCGCACGGCTCTGGCAGAGGCCGAGATCGAGTACGGCGAGGACGACTGCGATTCCATCTTCGTGCGTTTCCACGTCTCTCAGGACCCCAACGGTGTGCTGGCAAAGCACGGCATCCCGATGGACAAGACCTACTTTGTGATCTGGACCACCACCACCTGGACTCTGCCCGCCAACGAGGCCATCTGCCTGAACGGCCAGTTTGAATATTCCTTCGTCAAGATCGGCGAGGAGTACCACATCATGGCCACCGATCTGGTCAAGAGCGTCATGGATGCCTGCCACATCGAGAACTATGAGGTCGTGGGCGAGCCGGTCAGCGGCGCTGAGTTCGAGCTGATGCGTTACAACCACGTCTACCTGCCCAAGGAAGGCTGGGTCATCCTGGGCGACCACGTCACGCTGGAAAGCGGTTCCGGCTGCGTTCACACCGCAGGCGGCCACGGCGTGGACGACTTCAACGTCTGCCAGAAGTACCCCCAGGTGCCCATCACCGTCCCCGTGGACGATGGCGGCTACCTGACTGACCTGGCCGGCAAGTACGCAGGTCAGCGTGTCTGGGCAGCCAACAAGACCATCCTGGCCGACCTGACCGCTTCCGGTGCCGTGATGGGCCAGCTGCACATCAAGCATCAGTACCCGCACTGCTGGCGTTGCCATCACCCCATCATCTTCCGTGCCACCGAGCAGTGGTTCTGCTCCATCGCCAAGTTCCGCGAGGACGTGTACAAGGCCATCGACACGGTCACCTGGATGCCCGACTGGGGCCATGACCGCATGACCGGCATGGTGCGCGACCGCAACGACTGGTGCATCAGCCGTCAGCGTACCTGGGGCGTGCCCATCCCGGCCTTCTACTGCAAGAAGTGCGGCACCTACCACATCACGGATGCCACCATCAAGGCGGTCAGCGACCTGTTCCGCAAGGAGGGCTCTGATGCCTGGTACAAGTACGAGGCCGAGCAGATCATCCCCGCAGGCGAAGTCTGCGAGAAGTGTGGCGCTTCCGAGTGGACCAAGGACACCGACATCATGGATGTGTGGTTCGACTCCGGTTCTACCCATGCCGCTGTGCTGGAAGAGCGTCCCGAGCTGCGCTTCCCGGCCGATATGTACATGGAGGGCGGCGACCAGTTCCGCGGCTGGTTCCAGTCCAGTCTGCTGACCAGTGTTGCCTCCAAGGGCTGCGCACCCTATAAGTCCGTGCTGTGCCACGGCTGGGTGGTGGACGAGCAGGGCAAGCAGATGCACAAGAGCGCCGGCAACGGCGTGGAGCCCAGCGAGATCATCAAGGACTACGGCGCTGATATCATCCGTCTGTGGGTGGCTTCTTCCGACTACACCGTGGATGTGCGTGCCGGCAAGAACATCTTCAAGCAGCTGAGCGAGGCTTACCGCAAGATCCGCAACACCGCCCGCTTCATCCTGGGCAACCTGGACGGCTTTGATCCCAACACCGATTGTGTGGCAGATGATCAGCTGCAGGAGATCGACCGCTGGGCACTGGCCGCTCTGGACGACCTGATCGTCAACACCAGCGCAGGCTACGCCGTGTACGACTTCAACAAGGTCTACCATGCGGTGTACAACTTCTGTGTCGTGGCCATGTCCAACTTCTATCTGGACGTCACCAAGGATCGTCTGTACTGCACCAACGGTGCTGCCCGCAAGGCCGCACAGACCACCATGTACAAGATCCTGGTGGCTCTGGATAAGATCATTGCCCCCATCCTGTGCTTCACCAGCCAGGAGATCTGGGACTTTATGCCTAAGACCGAGGGCATGAACAAGTATGTGGTGTTCGAGGACATGCCCAAGGCCGGTCAGTATGCCGCCGACGATGCCTTCAAGGCCAAGTGGGCTCAGCTCATCGCTGTGCGTGACGAAGTCAAGAAGGTGCTGGAGCAGGCCCGTGCCGAAAAGATCATCGGTGCTTCTCTGGAAGCTGCCGTTACCCTGTACTGCAATGATGCCGTCTATGATCTGCTGAACAGCATCCCCATGGATGAGCTGGCCGACCTGATGATCGTCTCCCAGGTGGAGCTGGTCAAGGGCGAAGGCGGTGCTGCCAGCGCCGTCGAAGGCCTGGGCGTTGCAGCGGCCCACGCCACCGGCGAAAAGTGCGAGCGCTGCTGGAAGTATTCTGCTACCATCGGCAGCCACGCCGCACATCCCACCCTGTGCGCACGCTGCGCCAGCGTTGTGGAAGCCTAAAATTTATCAGAAACACGATCGTTTTTGAGGGCGGCGCTCCCTTATACCGGGGAGCGCCGTTTTTTCATACCGGATCGTTTGGGAGTAACCTATGGCATTTGTACTTTTCAATCTGGCCGCGGTGGCGGCGCTGGTGGGCATCGACCAGCTCATCAAGCTGTGGGCATCCAATGTGCTGCAGCCGGTAGGGGCCATGCCGCTCATCCCGCATGTGGTGGAGCTGCGGTTCGTGCTCAATCAGGGCATGGCGTTCAGCCTGCTCAGCGGCAAGCAGCTGTTCCTCATTGCTGCAACCAGTGCAGCTCTGCTGTTGGTAGCCTACGCGCTGTTTTTCCGCAGCCGGGGCAAATATCTGCAGCAGGCGGCGCTCATTCTGGTGCTGGGCGGCGGCATTGGCAACCTGATCGACCGTGTGCTCAACGGCGAAGTGGTGGACTACATCAACCTGCTGTTCATGCGGTTCGCCGTGTTCAACTTTGCAGACATCTGCGTGTGTGTAGGCGTGGCGCTCTGGGTGCTGGTGATCTTTCTGGAAGAGAGCCACTCCGGCAATGCCGACGCCCCGAAGGAGCCGTAAACCATGGAACAGCGTGAATTTGTGGTGGAGCAGGAGACGGCGGGCCAGCGCATTGACCGCTTCCTCAGCGGTGAGGACACTGGCCTGTCCCGCTCGGCGCTGCAGGCACTGGTATCTGACGGCCATGTGCAGTGCAACGGCAAGACCGTGGCCAAAAGTCTCAAGCTGAAAGCAGGGGACACCGTGCTGCTGGAGATCCCGGACGCAAAGCCCATCGAGGCCGTTCCGCAGGAGATCCCGCTGGATATCGTGTATGAGGACGCCCACCTGCTGGTGGTCAACAAGCCCAAGGGCATGGTGGTGCACCCGGCCCCCGGCAACCCGGACGGCACCCTGGTCAACGCCCTGCTGTGGCATTGCAAGGGCAGCCTGTCCGGCATCGGCGGCGAGATCCGCCCCGGCATCGTGCACCGCATCGACAAGGACACCAGCGGCCTGCTGGTGGTGGCCAAGGATGACGCCACCCACATCGGCCTGTCGCAGCAGATGGCGGTCCACAGCGTGGAGCGTACCTACAATACCATCGTGTACGGCGGCTTTGCACAGGATGAGGGCTTTGTGGAGTCCAATCTGGGCCGCAGCAAGACCGACCGCAAAAAAATGGCGGTCTACCCCGCCGGGGAACCCAACACCAAATACGCCTATACGGGCTATAAGGTACTGGAACGGCTGGGGGAGTTCACCATGCTGGAGTGCCGCCTGAAAACCGGCCGCACCCATCAGATCCGTGTGCATATGGCCTCCATCCATCACCCGGTGGCGGGCGACCCCGTATACGGCCCCCACAACTGCATCACCAGCCTGCACGGGCAGTGTCTGCACGCCAAAACGCTGGGGTTTGTCCACCCCATCACCGGGGAACACCTGCGCTTCGACTCAGACCTGCCGGACTATTTTACCCATTTTCTTGCAACGCTCAGGAGGAAGAATCCATGAACCAATCCCTTGCCAACAAGCTGGTCCTCTGTGATCTGGACAACCTCCTGCTTGGCCCGGATGGCAACCTGACCCAGGTCGTGCGGGATGTGCTGCAGCTGTTTTCCAGCCGCGGCGGCCGGTTCACCGTCTTTTCCCAGCGCACGCCCAAGGCAGTGCGGGCTCTGTTGGGCAGCGTGCGTCTCTCGGCCCCGGCACTGGTGTGCGGCGGCACACTGGCCTATCATTTTGCGGACGGCTCCCGTCAGCCGCTGTGCAGCTTTGCCGGGCAGGATGCCGGTCTGTTCGCCAGCCTGCCCAGTGCGGCCGGTGTGGGCATTGCCCTGCAGATGCAGGATGGCTCCACCCGCGTGCTGCGCATGAGCCATGCGCTGGAGCAGCACCTGCAGCAAGAGTGGACCCCCTATCTGCTGGCCAATGCGGCGGATATCCGCCCGGATGAGGTGCTGCGAGCCCTGGTGTACCAGGACAACCGCAGCATCCCTCTGACGTCCCTGCTGGAAAAGGCACTGGGCGACAGCACCGCCGCCCTGCTGGGTGAGCGTGCAGCCCCGGACCTGCTGCGCCTGACCCCGCGGACGGTTTCGGGTGCGGAGATGCTGCAGGCCGTGTGCACGCCGGTGGGCATTGCCCCGGAAAATGTGCTGGTGCTGGCGGGAAGTATGCCCATGCTGGA